>Ga0181520_10000151_pt1 | contig 143014 bp, 160 predicted proteins | sample PEATcosm2014_Bin_29_FD_132451 | JGI IMG/M metagenome (GOLD analysis project Ga0181520, IMG submission 132451) | Peatland microbial communities from MTU Mesocosm Facility, Houghton, MI, USA - PEATcosm2014_Bin02_30_metaG | ecosystem: Environmental > Terrestrial > Soil > Wetlands > Peat | place... | reverse complement strand
GCAAGTGCTGGGCTGCGCCAGACTCTTGCGGTCGCTCCGCCCAGCACTTGCCGCTCTTAAGCCGCTACGTTATAAAGGGGAAAGACTCTACTTCCAAGTGACCCGGAAACGGGGAGCAGGTCAGCTTGCCAAACCATCTTTCGGCCTCTGTACGTTCCACCAAGCTACGCCGTCCGCGTTTTACAATTCGGAGCCGACCTGCTTGAACCTCGCGGTAAAACGACGCTTTGGAGATGACATAAACCTGACAAAATTCAGAAACGCGAAAAGCAATGGGTTCCATAAGGCCTCCTTGTGTGAGAAAATTTATCTCTCCGTTTCTTCCTGAAACGAATTGATGCTGAGAGGGTCTCACAAAACACGAATTTCTCTTATGTGCTTTATGTACGACCAAAGATGATCATTATTGATAACGTATCTTCGTCGGCGTTTCTTCCGGCACGAAAGGAAAAAGGACGAAGAATTGAGAGTTAGGTGTGGCGTAGGAAGGGATGCGTGTAAGGCAAGATAAAAGATACTGTCTCGTAAATTGACGATCCTGTTGCCTGCACATCATTTTTTGCGAGTATGTCTGTTTGAGCAAGAGACGTTTTTGCTCCAACTTATTGTTTTTGTTATTTCTAATGAGAGACGTTTACGAGCGGAGACATTTTGAGACGAACATAGCTCGGCACGATGCAGATCGCCACGTCGCGGGAAAATATAATTCGGCTTGCGCCAAAATTTTTCCTCTCGGCTCCCTTGAATTCTTATTTCGTCGATCAAAGATAACGGCTATGGCAAAGCCACGCCGTTGAGCTGTGGGCAACGCGCAGCCGCAATTCGAAGCGTTGTCCACATCTCAACGGAAAAAGCAGCGTGTCGCCCCTTTATATGGGGGCTGTGTTGTCGTTCATTCTTGGTGGGGCACATATTGGGAAAAAATCGTCTCAGGACGGCGCACCCTCCGAGGGCCATAATGAAAACAAGAGGTTGCGAAGAAAAACCTCCGACCCAATATTTCATGCTCCTTAAAAGTGATGTGCAGACAATGGGATAGCCTCCGCAGGAGGGTGTCCTTTTATCTTGCCTTACGCTCCACCTCTTTCCCGCTCCCCCGCGCCCCGCCATTATCGACAAACAGAGACATCAGGAGAAAAAGCCACAGTCAACAAATCACAGCCCAAACCGCCTGAGCTTATGTGGTTTGAAGTGGGGCCAACATATTCATGATGAGACGGATCATGATTTCTTTTTGGCTCGGCGCGGATTCGGCGACGAGCAATGCCAGCGCCGCCAAGCCGATGTCGTTGATGACAGGCTGCCCGGCTCTCATCAACGCATCGTTCCGGTGTAGAAAGTCGATAAACAGACACGCCGCGCTACGTTTATTGCCATCGGATAATGGATGGTTCTTAATGACAAAATAGAGAAGATGCGCGGCTTTGCTTTCGACCGTTGGATAGGCGGGATTCCCCATGACTGTTTGATCGAGATTTCCGAAAATTGCTTCCAGCGCATCGCCGCGTTCCTGGGCAAACAAATCGCTGGCCTCTCCGCGCCGTTTCAGGTCGGCTTTAAGCGTTCCCAAAATTTTCCTGACCGCAGCTATGTTGGGAAGGTTGCCGCCGGAAGTTCCCGATGGCTCGATAAGCAATCCTTCATCGTAGCGTTGGAGCAGAAGGAAGGTTTGGGTATAGCGGCTAATCACGTCAACCAGCCCGCGCCCGACATCGGCAGTCAAAGCAGCAGTGTGCGCCGCTTTTTGAACGAGGCGCAGGGCCGCTTCAAGCTCACGGGCATTGTTTTCTAGGCGTTGGCGGTTAAGGGTATATCCATGTGTCAGATGTTCATTCAAAACCTTTGTAGCCCATTGACGGAAGCGAACGCCTCGTTTGGAATTTACCCGGTACGCGACCGAGATAATCATATCCAGATTGTAGTGTTTGACCTTACGCGTTATGGCGCGGCGACCCTCTTTTTGAACTATTGAGGATTCCTCAATAGTTGCCTTTTCTTCAAGTTCACCATCCTTGTATATCCCTTTGATATGTTTATTAATATTGAAGATGGTTGTATCCAGAACATCGGCCATTTGTTTCTGCGTGAGCCAGACCGTATCGCCATCAAGCCGTACTTCGACCGAACGATCTTTTTGTACATAGATAACAATTTCGCCCATGGGATTACCCCTTCTTTGCCTTCTTATTTTTTGGCTTCATTTCTAACACCTTGCTCTCGCCTTGTATCGTTTGGCAATAGCGCGTCCATTGCTCCATCAGGAGACGGCGTTTTTCAAATAGGTCACTGCGGCGATAGGCTGCTTCAACGCGGTTTTCAATGGCATGAGCAAGCGCAGCTTCAGCCACTTCGCGCGGGAAGTTGGTTTGCTCCGCCGCCCAATCGCGGAACGACGACCGGAAACCGTGGACAGTTATATCGCGCCTGTTCATGCGCTTGAGCAAAGCCAACATGACTACGTTGGAAAGCGGGGTATTTGCCTTCGAGCTTGGAAACACATAATCGCTTTCGTCGGATGTCCTGAGTTCTTCGTGTTCGCGATTTAGCTGTTTAAGGATGGCTAAGGCACAGCGAACAACGTTCCGCGCGTCGCGCGAGTTCGCATAGCCATTTCCGGCGCGGAAATTTTAATTTAAACAAATCGAAAAACGGGTCGTGATGATCGAAAACAAAAGCGGTTCCGAAAAAGAACCGGAAGAAACATCCGATGATAAAAATATTGTCGGGAGGATTGCAGGCTTGAATCGCGTCGAAACCGACGCGTCTATATACTTTGCAAGCCAAAATAAATTCGATGGCAAGCGCCCATATATATTCAAGAAAATAACCGGCGATGCCCTTGCCTTCGGCTGGCAAAAAATGCCGGAATATCTTAATGCCGTCGCGTTCTTCGTAGGACTTCCGGTGTTTTCCGGCCTTGGGGCATATGATGGAAACGGTATAACCTGCGCGCGTCAGCGCAATCGCTTCCTGCCACACGCGGCGATCAAGCGGGACAGGAAGATTTTCGACAATAATCAGAACACCAGACATAATGACGGTTCTACGTTTTTCTTGAAGTTGAAGAATACACGCGCGTTTTTTGTTCGTATGCCATCTCAATGTAGAGGCGTATAACATATTGCGCGCATTGTTCCAGACCAAAATGCGCTTCAACGCGCGCTCGGCCGCGTTGCCCGAACAGGCGGCGTTTGGCCGGGTCGGAGATAAGCGTCGCCAAAGAATCGGCCAAAGCTTCGGCGTTGCCTGGAGGAACCAAGAATCCGGTTTTGCCTTCAAGAACAAGGTCGGGGATTTCGCCGACGGGCGTGGCCACGACCGCAATCCCTGCCGCCATCGCCTCTAAAATTGCCATCGGAAGACCTTCATTGCGCGATGGAAGGACGAAAATATCGGCAGCGGCCAAATACTTTTGCGCCTTGCCGGGGTCGATCCAACCGGGCATTTCTATCCGGTGAGATAGGCCTAACTTTGCGGCTAACGCGCGAAAACGATCGACTTCTCCGTTGCCCGCGATCAGGGCTGTCCACTGCAGGTTCCGTATTTTATCGCTGGCAAGAGCCTGCAATAATTCCGGCGTGCCTTTTCGGTCGCTCATGATGCCCAGAGCGGCAATCCGGCAAGGATCGCTGACGGATGAATCCTCGCGCAACGCGGGCAGGGGGACGCCGTTAGGGATAAGGCTGATTTTAGCAGCATCGATTCCAAGCTTATGAACGAGGAAATCGCGCATTTTTGTTCCCAGAACGGCGATGCGCGAAGCTTTCGCAATCCCCGTCATCAGCCGCTGCCTCCGGGCCGGCGGGAGGCTATTCGCATAGACCTCGAATTCCGATCCATGGATGTGAAGCAAGGCCGGCAATTTAAGCCTGAAAGCGATCCTTACCAAAATAAGTTTACGCAAGACGCTGCCACGATGAGACATATGGATATGCGCGACATCCGCTGTTTTAAACAGGCCGTGCCATATTATTTGCGTAAGCGCGGATAAATAATAAAAGGGCATCAAATAAAAATGACCGGGTCCGTAACTGTCAATCACGCGGCAACTGATTTGGCGATCGGGCGCGGCAAGGGAGGGAATTAAGCATCGGGCGACGCTGCCCATGCCGCCCCGAGCCCGCATGCCGCCGGGACTGATATAAAGAATCCGCAAAGGTTTAGGAGAGGATGTATTCATACATACATATATGAGCGGGCATGGCGCGCGATCGGGCGCAGACGCTATCGGATGCGTTGCTTGCTTGTCAACTCCTTACGCCGTTGCCATTTAACGGCTCGAAACAGGCAAGGCTTCTAAATAACAAGATTTTCTGATTGATTATGTCTGCATAGCGTTTAATCTCATAATCCATGGTTACGGAACAAATGCACGAATCGCTGACGCGCCTCGATCAAGCGCGCCTTGACGTTCTCATCGCCCGCCATGAGTTGTTTCTTGAAGGGCGCAAAGGAGGCGCGCGGGCGCTTCTCATGCAGCACGACCTGTCGAAGCTTGTTTTGCGCGGGCATGATTTGTCGAATGCCGATTTCACCGGCTCCATCCTTTTTGAAACCGATCTGGCGAACACGAAGCTCGACAGCTGCCTTTTTTTCGCCTGCGACCTGCGCCGCGCCAATTTTTCAGGCGCCAGCCTCATTCGAGCCGATTTGCGCGGCGCAAGGCTTCGTGGCGCGAATATGCGCGGCGCCAATCTGACCAATGCCGATCTGCGCGAAGGCTCGTTCGCTTTCTGCAATCCCGAAATGGAATTGAACTTTTTCGGGGAAAAAGACGGGCTGAAGAAAGGATTCAGCGGCGTCGACGGACGCGGGGTCGATTTGTCCTCGGCGAAATTATCCGGCGTTTCCGCCATCAATTCGAATTTCGAGGATGCCAACTTCCGCTACGCCTCGTTTATCCGCGCCGACCTAAGCGGAGCCAATTTGTCGGGAGCCAATCTGTCCGGCGCCGATTTAAGCGATTGCGTCCTGAAAAACATTATTTTGCGCGGCGCCGATCTCAGCAAGGCGAAAATCGATCCCGCCAGTCTGAAAAACGCCGATATGACCGGCGCCATAACCGATCTGCCCGTCGGCAAGACGATAGACAAGCTTGGCCGGACTCTTGAGGACATGATCAAACTTCATCAGGCGTGGCTGAAGAGCAAGGGCATTGTCGGCGAGATGATGGATGTGAGCGAATTCGACATGCGGAACTCCCCTGCGCTCTGCACCGCCGATTTGACCCTGATCGTCGCCAACCGCAGTCTGTGGATGAATCAGGATTTTTCCTATTCGAATTTGCAGGTGGCTCAATTTAAAGAAAGCTATATGCGCGATTGCAATTTTATGGGGGCCGATCTTCGCGGCAGCAATTTCGTCGGCGCCCGCCTTGTCGGGTCGAATTTGTCGAAAACGCGGCTCGAGCCGCTGCTTTTGAGCGACAGCAAGGAAACGCTGCGCGCTTGTTTTGCGGGAGCCAATCTGCGGTATGTGGATTTTTCCGAGGCCGATTTGCGCGAGGTCGATTTTTCCGGCGCCGATCTCGCCTATGCCAATTTGGCGAACGCCAACGCCTCGGGCGCGAAATTCGACAACGCCATTCTCGAAAATACAAAGTTTGGAACGACATAATCCGTTGCGAATCTATAAGGATGCCAAAATACGCAGGCACTTGATCCCCCATAAAAAAACGGCACATCAGGAGGGATGTCTTCAAAAGCGCCTTCTTTTCGCGTATGCGAAAGAAAAAACGCCTCGCCTTAGGCGCATATCCGGCATAGAATAAATCAATCTTTGGGAGGAATGAAAAATGAAAGTTCTGGTCGTTGGATCCGGCGGGCGCGAACACGCGATTTGCAATGCCGTCGCCAAATCGCCTTTGTGCGAAAAACTGTACTGCGCTCCGGGCAATCCGGGAATTTCTGCGGTTGCGGAATGTTTGCCTGCGATAGCTGCGGACAAAATCGCCGATATTGTGGCCGCCGCGCGCCAGAATAAAATCGATTTTGTGATCGTCGGCCCCGAAGTTCCTTTGGCTTTAGGCCTTGTCGATGAATTGAAATCTGCGGGTATTTCTTCCTTCGGCCCCAGCAAATCGGCGGCGGAACTGGAAAGCTCCAAGGGATTCATGAAAGATTTGTGCGCCCGCGTCGGCGTGCCGACGGCCAAGTACAAACGTTTTGCCGAAGTCGAGGACGCGCGCGCCTATGTCCTGAAACAAGACCCGCCGATCGTCGTCAAAGCCGACGGCCTTGCCGCAGGCAAAGGCGTGACGATAGCCCGCACCGTTGACGAAGCGATAACGGCCGTAAACGACGCGATGATCGGCCAAATTTTCGGGCCCTCAGGCGCGGAAGTCGTGATCGAGGACTTCATGCAAGGCGAGGAAGTCAGCTTTTTCGCGCTTTGCGACGGAAAGTGCGCGCGCTTTTTTGCCGCAGCTCAAGATCACAAAACGGCTTTCGACGGAGACAAAGGCCCCAATACGGGCGGCATGGGAGCCTATTCTCCCGTTCCGATGATCAACGCCGCAATGACGGAGCGCATCATGCGCGAGATCATCGATCCGACGATTACGGAAATGAAGAAGATGGGGCGTCCTTTTTCGGGCGTCCTTTTCGCCGGATTGATGATGACGAAAGCGGGGCCAAGACTGATCGAATTCAACGCCCGTTTCGGCGATCCCGAAGCCGAAGTTACAATCCCGCGCCTGAAGTCGGATTTTCTCGCGCTTCTTTACGCCTGCAGCCAGGGTAAGCTGGATAAAGCCGTCATGGAATGGGACGACAGGGCCGCATTGGGCGTCGTCATGGCGGCGGACGGATACCCGGGCAATTATCTGAAAGGCACCGTCATCCGCGGCCTCGATCACGCGGCTGCAATTGCCGATGTCGCCGTCTTTCACGCCGGAACTTTACGCAACGCGGCAGGAGAAATAACCGCCAACGGAGGCCGCGTTCTGTGCGTGACGGCTCTTGCGCCGACGATCTTCGAAGCGCAGAAACGAGCCTACAAAGCCGTCGATCAGATCGACTGGCCGGAGGGCTTCTGCCGCCGCGATATAGGTTGGCGCGCCCTTGCCAAGACTAAAGGCGCATAAGAGTCTGTTTTTGCCATTTAATCTCTTGGACGGCGGGGCTAATTTTTGTTATCCCTAACCTCTTCCAGCGCGGGCCTGTAGTTCAGTTGGTTAGAACGCACCGCTCATAACGGTGTTGTCGCAGGTTCAAGTCCTGCCGGGCCCACCATTACCTAGTCTCCCACAGACCCTCGTGGTCTCTGATGTGCCCGAAAAACGTAGTGTTTTCGGGCATTTTTTGTGCTATAGAGGATCGTGAAGTTTCCCGGCATCCCGCCTTAGTGAGGGTACGTTTGCGGGTACGCGGAGATTTTAGAAGGGGCCGTACCCACATGTCGCTCACCAATACGAAGTGCCAAAACGCGAAATACAGTGCGAATGGATCGAATAAACTTGCGGATGGAGGGGGCCTGTATCTCCATTTAAAGCCTTCCGGCGCTAAAGTCTGGCGACAGCGGTATCGCTTTAACGGTAAGGAAAATACCCTTACGCACGGCCCATATCCAACGGTTTCCTTGCTTGAGGCACGTGATAAACGCGAGGAAGCCCGAAAAATCCTTTTGGCTGGTAATGATCCTGCACAGGTTAGAAAAGACCAAAAACTTTCTGCTGCAACGAATGCGGCCACAACTTTTGAGCTGGTCGCCCGCGAGTGGTATGAACTTAACAAAGATCAGTGGTCGCCTCATTATAGCATGACCATCCTTCATAGGTTTGAACAGGGCGTTTTTCCTTATTTTGGCAATCATCCGGTTTCCGAGGTGACGGCCCCGCATTTATTGGATGCCATGCGTCGAATCGAAAGACGCGGTGCTCCGGAAGTGGCACACAGAACCTTGCAGCTTTGCGGACAGGTATTTCGTTATGCGATAGTTACGGGACGTATGAGCCGGAGTCCTGCTGGCGATTTACGCGGCGCACTTCGTCCCACAAAGCATTCGCACTATGCTTCAATTGATACAAAGGAATTGCCCGAATTCCTTCGCGTTCTCGAAAAGAACGATGTGCGGCTTTATGCCCAAACGCGCCATGCTGTCCGTATGCTCATGTTGACGTTCGTTCGTACAACCGAACTGATCGCGGCCAAATGGCCAGAATTCGATTTGGCAAACGCCGAGTGGATTATTCCCGCCGAACGAATGAAGATGAAGAGGCCTCACATAGTCCCTCTGGCTAAGCAAGTATTGGAGATTTTGAAAGAATTGAAGGAACTAAACGGCAAGCGCGAATATGTTTTCGCCAGTGAGGCCCGACCGCTTCAGCATATGAGCAACAATACGGTTCTGTCGGCACTTAAACGTCTTGGATACAACGGGCGTATGACAGGCCACGGTTTCCGCGCTCTTGCCATGACAACGATCAAAGAAAAGCTTGGGTATCGCCATGAAGTTGTTGACCGCCAGCTTGCCCATGCCCCAGCCAGTAAAGTCGATGCCGCCTACGACCGCGCTAAGTTTCTTGATGATCGTAAGGTAATGATGCAGGACTGGGCTGATTACCTTGATAAAGTCGCCGCAACAGGTAAGGTTATAAGGGTGAATTTTGGCTAAATCCGGCTATTTCAATAATAGCCACAAAAGCAACGCTATAACCACATAACCAATGAACTTCACTCTTTTCAACAATTGCTGAATAATGATTATCTCTTTTTCGTAGCTTTTTGACTGGGGCGCAATCGGAACAGCGGATTGCTCCTCTGACTGCGAAGGCCCTTTATCTTCATCATCAAACTCATAAATTTCCGGCAAAGCTTTTTCGAGAGTTAATGTGTTTTTTTGCTCTTTCCATTTATTAATAAAGGCCATGAACGTGGCCCATGTGTCTCCTTCGACAACTTCCTGCGCTAGAAAATCCAATTCACCACTTGGCTCATATCCTTTCTTGGTTTTGTCCCAAGGTACAGCGCTAACAGCCAGTGAATATAATTCTAATTCCAGAACCTTTGAACGAATGTGAGAATTCTTTTTATCCTTCTTGCTCTCTTCTAAGGCTTTATCGAGGCGTTTTTTTGGCCACTCCGCATCTTCAAAAGCTGCATGAAAACCCCTCACAGGGACAGCAAAAAGAAAATCGTGAATTGCCTGCAAATACACCCAACTAAGATCACCAGCGAGAGTGCCCAAGTCGGTCAGGGTTTTTAGTTTATTCTCGTCCGCCGGGTCTTTAAATTTCCATGACGCTTCCGAGTGCTCTATTGCATTCATGTTTGGAAGCAGTGTGGCAAACTCCTGATACGAGAAGTTAAAATTATGTGAGGTTGCTGCATAACGCAGCATATACGCCTGATGTTCGGTCAAATCGGGACGCTCAGGACTAAAAAATATCTTTTTGCGCAATGCTAACAGATATATGTCTTCGCGCTCTAATAGCCTGGTGAGTTGGTCGCTATTCAATCCCTCTAATACTTCTTTAGGTATATCAGAGCCAAGTCCAGCCGCTTCAGGTAACGTATCCAAGAGAGGATAAGACGCCATAGAGGGCAGCTTCAATGTTAGCTTCCATAATTCCTCAACATCTTTTCCCTTAGAATATTCAGCGTAGCCATCGTAGCCTAAACTCTTATCGCCGCGATATTTCTTTTTGAACCCGGGGCTATCCACGTAGTCTGCAAGAATTTCGTACACTTCAAGTTCAGAAATTTTATTTTCACTAATATAAGTCCCAACATTTGCAAAAAGCTTGGCGATGTTTTCGCCACAACCAAAAAGTGTTCTAACTTTTGCCAACCTTGCTTCGTGTGGCAATGAAAAGAAAGCCTCTGAATTTTCGGCCTCGCTGCTGAAAATAAATCCCATCTCGCTTTCATAGGTTGAATACTTCACTAAGGGAGATGGATCATTCTCAACTCTTTTCTTCAATTCCTGATGCTCAGAATTTTTTTCATTGAAATAAAAACCCTTCATAGCCAGATAGCGAATGTAGGCGTTTTTACTGTTGAATGCATTTAATCGAATTTTTTCATGCAGGAAATTCGGATATTTTAAATCAGCTAATGAAAGAAGAATTTTGATCTGAACATCAAACCCTAAATCGTTCCACGCGGCCAGAAGCTTTTCAACGCCTGATGGAGTGGGGCGTAAGATTTCAGACATATACTCGGGAATTTCTGCGCTCATAGCCACCTCAGAAACAAAAATGACATGATAATACCAAATTCAAACCGCTCGGGTTAGGCGAAATAGGCTCATGATCCAGTCGCCGTTGAAGTGGCCCAACTCAAGTATAAATTTTTGATGAAGGGCAAAGATAGGAAGAAGTACAAGCCAAGAGTTTATAAAAGAAAAACCGTCTTGCCTTAATCTTATCGCGCTCTTTTGATATGGTATCGAACAACAAATTAATAAGTTTACCAATGGTCAAGATTATGAACAGTGCTGTAATACATTTTATCCAAGGCAGCCATTCGGTCGGCGCGAGTATTCGAAATTCTGGAATGAGTAGGAAAACTACCAAAAAAACAGCAATGCACGAAAGCAGCCATGACGAGAGCTTATCAAGGCTTGAAAGAAATTTAAGAAAGAAATTTGAGGTAGCAAATGGCTCCAAAGGCATTTTTTCATCAGTGAGGTGAAGTGACTGTTTTTCAAGCTACCAAAATAAAACAAGATCGTAAATGTAATTGGAGCCCGTGCCTGTGCTTTGGAGTCAAAGAGAAAACAGCAAGGCTGTATTGGCGGCGTAAGATTTTTAAATTCTGCAATCGGACAATCCAAACGAAGGGCAATCAGATTCTTTTCTCTTTTACCAGCCGCCAATATTGAAAACCCATCGCCGTTAACCTGCATGACTTCGAATTCATGGCGGCAAAATACATATGCTCTTCCTCTACAGGAACAATGAGGCCGACGCTTTCAAATTTTTGAAGGTCCTTAAATATGGCGACATGTGCATCATTTTTTCGCTCATCCGTGAATTCGTAGGATGGATCGAGTTTGTGTTCATCTTGGGGAGAAGAAAAGTAAATACAAATTTTACGCAACGTCTCAAGAGGAACCGGCGGCGCGATGGTTCGCAACGAGGTAAAATGCGTAATGTTTGTTTTGAATATCGGGCGTTGATCCCACGGTCCCAAAGCTCGGTCAACATAGGCGTAGATGCTTCCGGGGGTGATATGCCCGCCTAAGCGTCGATGCCAACAACAAGGGCTTTGCGCATAGCGTTCTTCTTTCTAACGAGCGCCGTTAAACAGCGATTTAAGATTATCCCAAGACCATGTGTAAATTTTGTCATCGTTATTTGCTGCCTTTGGCTTCACGCATGTTTTGTCGGAGTAGCCCCAGAGCAAGAAGTACGGAACGTTTTCTTCTTGGGCGATTTTCAGTTCCGCGCTGACGCCCGATGCAGTATCCGTGTGTTCGCCACAAATGACGACGACGACATCAACCCCTTTGATTTTTGGGGTGGCTTTCTTTTTCCAATCGCCGGTAAGGGCATCTTTTATTGAAAAATCCGCAAGCTCAAAGGGACTGTCTTCGTTTTTCGCTTGCCCGACGAGAGCCTCTTTAAGAAAAGAATCGTGATCGTAGTCAAAACTGATGAAAGCGCGTTTTTTTGCCATTTGGTCCCTCCGGCAATGAGAATAGAAAGAAAGGTGCTTTCGGGAGATAGGATTGGATTAATCATTTTCAAGGTATTTTGAGAAAGATTATTGCTGTTTGAGTTTTAACCATAAATATTAAGGGGTTATCAACCATAGCCAGATATTCTAGCGGTATAATATGCCATGAAAGTATTTTTTTAAGGATATGTGGAAATGTTCGAGTATAAGAGCTATCCTATAAACAAGAGGCCAATAGAGAGGCCTATCGGAACTATCGAGGATAGCGTCATGCTGACGGGCATTACATCGGGTATAAAAAAGGCGGGAGCAGAGATTGCTTCGCGTTTGGTTGGCCCAAGCAGTACCGATCAGCAAATCGCTCAACTTTATAAGCGCACCGATGAGATAATTGACAAACATTTTCCTATTGAGGGGCCAGCTGCGGAGGCAAAAAGAGCAGAGTTCGCAAAAATGGTTCACGAATCCGCCGAGAAAGTTATTAGCGGATATTCTGCCAAGGTGCCCAAGAATTCGTCGAGTGCAGGGACTTCTCCGATTCCAGCTCTCTAAGTTTACTGAACGGATCGTGGTTCGGCCTGTGATTGCTGGACTGTATCATTAATCATTGCCTAACCATGATTTGGCGTTTCTTTCGCAATTATATTTTTAGAAATTAATCGTTCACTAACCCAAACTCATTTACAATCTCCGTATATTACGGAGATATTTTTATGCCCGATGTTCAGGATGAGATATTTGCGCGGTTTCGCGAAGCATATCTAATCGGCGACCGGAAAAACGATATTGCGGCTTCCGTAACGGCGGACATTGTTGAAGACATCGCTAAAAAATTCCCCGAATTATTTCAGGAAAACGCCGACGCATCAAAAGACAAAAATATTTTTGTCTTAATTGGCGTGGCGACTTTGTTTGAAGGCAGAATCCGAAAAGACCTAACGCCAAAAATCAAAGAAGAAACCGCCAAAGAGCTGCGGGCTGAAATTGAAATAGATGTCACAAATAAAATCGCTGAATCCTTCGAGAAGATTAGAAACGAGGAGAAGAAAGAGCGCGACCAAGAAATTATTCGAGTTGTGAATATTGTTAGAAACGAGGCCGTAAAATTCTTTTTCGCCAGCACGGCCCTCGTTTTTGGAATTGAAGGCCTGCATTATATGGATGCAATATCGGCAAGTCTCCCAGCTTCGGCGGGCACGGTTATATCTGCGGCATCCATTTTGGGAATTATGGGCGGCGGAGGATATTCTGTCATTAAATTGATAAAAGCAGTTAGAGGAAGACCTGAAGATGCGGCGTCTTTGATTTCAAAGGCAGATATTAAGCGCGGTGCAAAAGTTGCTCCAACTCCTACTTCTACTCCCGATATAGTGCCAACACCTGTCCTTGCTGAACAGATCGCAAGCACAAAGGAATTTGCGGCTAATGGGCAAAGACTGACAAAATCCATCGAGGACGCAAATGCGGGAGGAGCAAGAGCGGTCTCAACGAAGAAAGCGGTAGCAACAGCGTGGGCGGCAAATACAAATCTTTCAAACGCGCCGAAGCCAAAGGACTTCATTAGGATAAGCCCCGATGTCCCGCAGCGTCCCGAAGATAAAATCAGGGTTTTTTTGGAAAACACGCTGCACGCATAATTCCGAGCTATTCGAAAGCCAACATCTCAAAATCCTATGATCCGCCTCTCACAAGGAGTCACGAGATGTAACGGGGAGGCTCGCCGTTTCTCGCTACGAAAGAGGCGGCTTATTACCTTCGGCTCGCGCCCTGTACGCTTGAAAAGATGCGTATCGAAAACCGTGGGCCGTACTTTCGCAAGCATGGCCGTTACGTCCGTTATCACATCGACGATCTCGAAAGCTGGTCGAAGAGCGCAGGGCATTATTCAAGCTTGGGGGAACCATGACCAGCACCAAAACGCGCTTCGAGTTTTCGTTCGACTCCGGCCTTGCCGAACAACTGAATGCGCGTGCGGAAAAACAAGGTATCGCAAAATCCGACATCGTGGTTCAAGCCGTCAAAGCCTTTCTCGAACGCCGAACCGAGGACGAACTTGCCCAGCTTATAACCCAGCGTTTTGACACTCTCGCACATGACCTTGGACATATCCGAAACGACCTTGGAGCCGCGCAAAATGATCGAGCGCAGATAAAGTCCGACACGGCAAAAATTCTCGAAAACATCCCGCGCATCATTGACAGGCTTAATGCCAAACTGCCGCCGCCGGACTCAAGGATATATCCAAACCGGAGGGCACGTTTCTTTGCTTCCATAGGTCGGATTGCGAGCGCCCTCGTGTTTGTCGAGCCGGAAAACGAAAGGAGGAATTGGTGAACGCCTCTCTGTTTTTCTTTCGTCCCGTGCCATCGGCAAGAGCGTTGCACGCGCCGAAACTGTCCTTTGGACTGTGTCTCCAAACGTCTCAACGCCCACTCGCTACGGCGCTTTTGGGGGCGCGCTCGCGGGCTTTTCTTCGCCTCGTTTTCGTCCCGCGTCATGCCCTTTTTCTGCCATCGGCGGATGGTTTTCAGCCGTACTTTTGCCCTACGCTGTGCCTTCGGCGGAACGGTTTTGGGCCGCATCTCGGACTGTTTTTCGGTGTGCTTTGGGTTCGTTTTTTCGTGTCCTTCGGCGCGGTGTTTTTTGTTGTCGCAGGGACGGTGTGCTTTTGGGGCGTTGGATGGTGTTGGACGCTGAGAAACGTTGGGGGTGGTGAACCGGAAAAGTGAGGGGCGGAAGGCAAGATAAAGCGCCCCCACATGGGGGCGCATAAGAGTCTGTCTGCACATCCAATTTTTTCGTGTTGCGTGTGGGGTCCGCATTTATCGGGAGGCTTATGTTTATCAAGTCATTGATATTGCTTAACCAGAAGGAGACGGTTTTCGGCAGCGTTCCAACTCGCCGCGAGATGGTTGTTTTTCAAGTCGTTGTTTTTCCCTCTAATAGAAGGAGTAGCTATGTCTGATGAATTCGACTTCCAACCCAAGCTTGGAAAGATAAGAAGCCGTGGCCTTGGAACTCCGCGTTTCTCTAATCAAGTGCTTGCCGCCGTCAATCGGGCTGGCGGACGGCGCGGGGCCAAAAGCAAGTTTACCGGAAGCCGTATTGGGCGCGGCGGCGTCATGGGCGCATGGCTTGCCCACCGTGATAAATACGCTTCGCTCAGGCACCGGAGAGCTATTGTTAAAAGCCGTATCGTGAAGCTGGCCGGGAAGGGCATGAACAACGCGGCGGCGCACCTCCGGTATATCCAGAGGGAAGGGGTGTCCCGCGACGGGGAGAAAGGCCATCTCTACAGCGCCGATCTTGACCGGACGGACAGCAAAACATTCCTCGACCGGGCCGAGGGGGACAGGCATCAGTTCCGGTTTATTGTGTCTCCCGAAGACGGCATCGAATACCACGATCTTAAGGGTTTCACCCGCCGCTTTATGTCCCAAATGGAAAAGGATTTGGGCACATCTCTCGATTGGGTAGCCGCCGACCATTACAACACAGGACATCCTCACGTTCATATCATCGTGCGGGGCAAGGACGCCTTGGGCGAAGACCTTATCATTGCCCGTGACTATATGACCAAAGGCATGCGCGAACGGGCAGCTTTACAGGTCAGTCTCGACCTTGGCCCGCGCACGGACTTGGAGATCGATACGCAGCTTCGGGCCGAGATGACGGCAGAGCGGTTAACAAGCCTCGACAGGCAACTATTGAAAATGGACGAGGACGAGAAAACCATAGCTCAGTTTGTCCAAGACCCCGGCCAGCAAACCTTACTTATGGGCAGGCTTAAGCATCTCGAACGCATGGGCCTTGCCAAGGAACGCCGCCCCGGCCAGTGGCACCTCGATGACGGCCTTGAAGATACGCTTCGGCGCATGGGCGAGAAGGGCGACATCATCAAAACGATGCATCGGGAGATGACGGAAAGAGACATCGTTCATAGCTCACGTGATTATGCCATTTATGACCCGACCGCCTCAGGTGCAAAGCCCATTACGGGCCGTGTCATAGCAAGGGGTCTGTCCGACGAGCTTAATGACCGCCATTATCTGATCGTGGATACCTTGGACGGCCAAGCCCTCTATGTCGAAATAGGCCTTGGCGAGAAGACAGGCCCGACGCCGGAAGGCAGTATTGTCCATATAACGCCCAAAAGCGTTGAGCCGCGTCAGGTTGACCGCACTGTGGCCGAAGTCGCGGCAGTGAATGGAGGGCGATATAACGTCGATCTGCACCTGAAACACGACCCCCGCGCATCAGAAAACTTTGCCGAAACCCATGTCCGGCGCTTGGAAGCCATACGCCGAGCGACAAACGGCGTTCGCATGGAACTAGATGGGACTTGGATCATAGCGCCGGATCATCTTGAAAAAGTGGCTTCGTATGAACGTACCTTAGCCAAACAAGCGCCCGTTACTGTGGACAGGCTTTCAAACCTTAGCCTTGAACAGCAAATAGGGGCGCATGGCGCAACGTGGCTCGACCGGCAACTTGTCTCCGGCAATTTTGAGCCGACAAACGACTCCGGCTTCGGGCATGAGGTGCAGGACGCCCTGAGACAACGCCAGCAATGGCTCATTGAGCAAGGATTGGCGCAGCGAGAGCAACAAGGGATGGTTTCCTACAAGGACAACATGCTCGCTATGCTTCAACAACGAGAGCTAAAGAGCATTGCCGAAGGAATTGCCAAGCAAACAGGGCGTGAATATACCGCAGCCTTCGTTGGCAATCACATCGAGGGCACTGTAGGCAAGATGCTTGAGCTTGCCAGCGGCAAGTTTGCCTTAATCGAAAAAAGCCGCGAGTTCTCGCTCGTTCCGTGGCGCGACGTTCTCGAAAAGAATATCGGCAGGTACGTCTCCGGCCACGTGCGCGGCAACGGCATCGACTGGGAGATTGGGAGACACAGGGGCTTGGAGATTGGGATGTAAGAAAGACAAGGGGGCGAAATCAGGCATGAGCGTAGATAAAGCATATAAGAAAACTTGTGCCTTCATGAGAAGATTCTCCCGTTTCCACAGGAAACGGTGCAGCTGGAAACGGTAGAAATTTAATCGTACAAAGGAGCAAACGCATGGAACCTGTTGCTTTTCGTGTTTCTGAATTTTGTCGAGTCTACGTTATTTCCAAAGCGTCGTTTTACCGTGAAGTTCAAGCCGGACGGCTGCGGATTTTAAAACGTGGGCGGCGTAGCCTGGTTGAACGAAGCGAGGCCGAGAGATGGTTTGGTTTTATTAAAGACCCGACGCAGAACATTGCCGCTGCAAGTGCTAGCGCACCTAAAATATGAAAATTCGGTGGAAATATTGCCAAATAGTCCTTCCACCAATTTCGAACATGCGCTAACTATATGCCGCTACTTTGAATTCACTTTTGTGGGGGTACGGTAGAGGGTAAGGGCAACTTCTAATCGGCGTTCTCTTTGAAAACGTCGATAGTTATTGCTCAGATGTGAATCCTGCCGGGCCATTTCTCAAACGCCCTTTGTTTTTTGAGGCGATTCCGTCGGGGAAAAATGATAAATGATCTTTGATTTTAGTTGCCGCGAAGCTCTCGGATTTCTTGATTTTGCCTTGCCTGCCATTCCCGGAGCGTTCGCTGTTGCGATGATCATCGCGGGTTTAGCGTTGATCGGACGGCTTTTCAACGGAAGAGGAGCCTTTCAAGCCAGCGATGTTTTTGTCGGATGGGGAATCGTCGCGGGGATCATGACTCTCGCTTCGGTGCTTTTTGTCCATCCGCTTCTTTTGACGGCTTTCGGACTCTTTATCCTCATGCTGGGTGGGTTGGGCCTTGCCATTAAAGACCGAGCCTTCGTTCCCTCTTTTTGGCTGCTTGCCTTTCTTCCGTGCCTTTATGTGCTTGTTGCGATCAACGCCGAAGGCCCGGGTGGCCTTGCCTATGACGATTTTTCGCATTGGATTCCAAACGGGCTTTACGTTTTTATGAATGACGGAATCCCGTCGCGCGCGCTTCCCGCCGTTCATTCCATTCATCCGGGCTATCCTTATGCCCTGCCTTTTTTGACCTATCTGGCTTCGCTCCTTGCCGGAGGATTTTTGCTTCAAGGCGGAGCGATGATCAATTTTCTGATCCTTTTCTTTTTCGCGTCCATGCTTGTGGAAACCGCGAACAAGCCGAAAGAACCATCCGTTTCAAGCCGCTTTTTTTCAGGACGCGCGCTCGGACTAACGATGCTGGCGTTTATTTTTGCGGTTTTCCTCAATTCGACCCTTGCAACCTTCGGCATCGTCAATCAGGGCGACACCGGCACAAAAGTCCTTTGCGGAGCGTTGGCGTTGATGCTTTGGAAGATGGGTGAATCGCTGCGTTTGGACGGCAAAGCCGATCTTAAACGACCTTCCCTCCAGCTTTCTTTGACGGCCGTCGCGTTTGTCCTGTTGAAGGAATCCAATCTGTTTCTATTCTTCCTGTTGATCTTCGCCTATCTGGCCGTGGCGGGAAGAAACGGCATCCTTAAACCGGCGTTGAAGAAGATGCCCTTCATCCTGCTTCCCGCGCTCGCGGTGCGCCTAATCTGGCAGTTCTATATCAACGCCGAAATAGGAAACGGCAATTTCACCGTTTTGCCGCTGAATTTGTGGCGGTTTGACCAATTCTTTGTGCTCTTGCACGGCATACAAGGCGAAATCGAGTGGAAAGGCACGTTTATCGTTTTGTTTTTTGCCACAACGGCGCTCGGCGTTTTCAGCCTCTTCCGGCCTCAGGCTTCATGGCGCGATTTTGCGTTGCTTGCCGCCATCGTGCAAGTCGGCTACGCGGTTTTTTTGTTTATGGCCTATCTCGGTTCCAATTTTACCGTGTACGAAATGAGCCTTGGGGCGTCATTCCACCGCTACATGCTGCACGCCGGTTTTCTAGCTCTTCCGGCCTTTTGGCTTGCGGCTCCTGCGTTTTGGTCCCGCGTGAAAAATAAAATCAGGATTCCGCCTGTTCTTCTGCCTCCTCAAACGGGTATTCTCGCGGCGTTCATATCCCTCTTGATAATGCCGCTGGTCATATCCTTCAAAACGGACTGGATCGCCCTTCGTCCGGAGCCCGCTGCATGTAATATGGAAAATCTGGGATATCGGATCGCCGCCGCGTTGCCCGACAAGGCGCAGCTTGGCGTCATTGTTCCTCAGGATACTGGCATAGCCGCCTTCATCATAAATCTTGAACTTGCCTTGGAAGAAGCGCGGACAGGGCGTTTCCTGACAATGGCCTGGCACGCCGATAATTATCACACGTTCGACATTCCTCAGCCCTCCGACGTTCAGCGGGAACTTAACGTCCATCCCGAAACCAACGCGCTCGTTTATTCGCCAACCGGCTACGCGATACTTAAAATTTTGGGATTTAACGACGCGTTGGGCACGGATTTTCTCGTGCGCGACGGGAATAAATGGAAATCGGCAATTCCTTATCCGCCGCCATAACTCTGAATCAAGCTGCCGCAGACGAGATACCAACCGTCCACGAGCACGAAAAAGATGATTTTAAAGGGCAGCGAAATAATCGAGGGCGGCAGCATCATCATGCCCATCGACATCAAAATCGAAGCCACGACCATATCGATGATCAAAAACGGCAAGAACAGCAAAAAACCGATTTCGAAAGCTCGCCTCAATTCCGAAATCATAAAGGCCGGAATGAGCGCGCGCAGGGAAACGTCGTTAGTCGCCGCATCGGCCTTGGCCGCGTCGTTTTTTTTGGGCGCGGACGGAGACGCTTTATCCGCCGCCGTAGATTTTGCAGCGGTTTCGCTTGTTTTTCCGGCTTCCGTGAACAAATCCAGGTCTTTCGAGCGCGTGTGTTTCAGCATAAAGTCCTGAAGAGGCTCCATTGTGCGCTGAAAGGCCGTTTCTTCGTCGATCTGATCGTTCATGAAAGGGCGCACGCCGGTTTCCCAAGCCTTATCGAAAGTCGGCTGCATGATGAACATCGTCAGAAACAAAGCGAGGCTGATAAGAACGATATTCGGCGGCGTTGTCTGCGTGCCAAGTGCCGTGCGCAGAAACGACAAAACGACGATGACGCGCGTATAGCTCGTGACCATGACGAGAATGGACGGAGCCAAAGACAAAACGGTCACAAGGATGACGGTTTGCACGATGCGCGACGTCGCCGAAGGCCCTTGTCCCATGTCGAAATGAATCGACTGCGCATAAGCGGAAAACGAAACAAAAACGGCGGCGATCGCGATAAGTGTTCCGATAAGGAATAAGGGTAAAGATTTCAAAGGACGCATCATGAACTGCTATTGCTTTTGGCGGGAGGGAGATTCGTTTCGACGACACTATCGATTTTTTCGCCCAAGAGAAGCAAATGTTCGCGCTCGTCGCAACGCACGATCACGCACCGGCGTTTGGCGTCAAGGGCAAGGCTTTCGACGACTTTCAGGCGTCGCGCGCGCCCTTCTTTCGTCGGCAGCATAAATCCGCGCGCGCTGATGTATTTTAACGCGCCGCCCAAGGCCGCCATAAGCGCGCAAACGACCGAAAAGGCGAAAATCACGCGAAGCCAGGAAAAATCCGCAGGATCAGTCATTTCCGCACGCTTTTCGCCGCCATAAGTTGGTATGCCGTCATTTCATCTTCGCAATCGTCGAGCTTTTTCAGAAGCGCGTTAAGATTCGGGAGGCACTGCTGCTGAATTTCCGGCGTCGCTTTCTCCACGGCGTCGCACAAACGCGCGACCCTGTCGTCCAGATCGGGAATGTCGGGCATATGCCCTTCCTGCAGAATTTCATGCACGGCCTGAAGATAGGCGTCGATGGAATCGAATTCCTGCGTGACGGATTTAAGAGTTTTTATGCCCGAAAGGGGAGACATCATGCATTTCCTTTAAAATCGGGTGGGGACTGGCCCATCCGCGCGTTCGCCTCATAGACCTTGGCCAGAATTTCCGCCACGGCGACAATGGCTTCGCTTGGAATAGGCGTATCGAGATCGAGCGTGGCGAGTAATTCGGCCAAATCCGCGTCCTCGCGGACTCTAATGCCTTTATCGAACGCCATTTTAAGAATTTGTTCCGCTAGTTTTCCATAACCGGATGCGATAATCTTGGGAAGAGAATCAGGTCTTCCTTCCAAAGGCTCTCCGATGCTTCCCTTTAGCGCGACGGCGATAGGCCGACGATCTGGAGAAGTTATCGGGGATGTGTTAGGCTGAAAATCGTGTTCTTCTTCCATCCGGCGACTCTACCTTAACTCTTCGCAAAGGGCAATTAACCTTTTGTTAATCATCATGGGGCGAGGGTATAGGGTCGCAATCTGTGGATCGCGATAGCGTTGGTGATTCGCGCAACGTCGGATTCTTGGCGAGGGTTGTTTCGATGAGTTCCAGCATCTCCGAACTGTTCGACCTTCTGACGCAGAAGATGTCGTATCTGAATCAGAAGCAGGCCGTGCTTGCCGAAAACGTGGCCAATGTCGATACGCCCGGATACAAGCAAATCGAGCTTAAACCGTTCAGCTTCAGCGATGCGCTGAAAAGGGCGAGCACCGGCATGATCGTGACGGATCCGCGTCATATTGTTCCGGCTTCGATGGCGGGAACGAATGCCCAGACGATAAAGTCGAAAGACACGGAAGTTTTGCCGAACGGCAATACGGTCGATATCGAGCAGCAAATGATGGAGGTTTCGAAAACATCGACCGATTACCAGAAAGCGGCGTCGATGTACCATAAATGGGTTGGCTTGTTTAAAATCGCCATTAAGGGCAGCAGCACATAATCTGCCTACGCCCTAAAAAGGCTGCGGCGCGACAAGAAGGAATTCAAGCGATGCCGAATGAATTGAACGATATAATGGCCATATCGGGTTCCGCGCTCAAAGCCGAGGGCCAGCGTATGAAGGTCATCGCCGAAAACGTCGCCAATGCCGATACGACCTCCTCCGTGCCCGGAGGAAAACCCTATCAACGCCAAGTCATCACGTTCAAAAAGGAATTCGATAAAGCGCTCGGGGCGTACAAGGTCAAGGTTGACGGCGTCCGTGACGACAATGCGGATTTCATCAAGAAATACGAGCCGTCGCATCCCGCGGCGGACGCGCAGGGCTATGTCCTGATGCCGAACGTCAATCCGCTGGTCGAAACGATGGATATGAGCGAAGCCAACCGTTCCTATCAGGCCAATCTCGACGTGATCTCCGCCTCGCGCGCGATGGTCACGAAAACCATAAGCTTGTTGCAGTAAAGGAGAACTCCGATGGTTTTAAATGTCGCGGATGTCATGTCCGTCTATAAAAAGTCCGGCGGAATCATGGACGATGCCGATACGGCGTCCGCAGCTTCGTCCTCGGGCGGCGATAATTTCGGCACGATGGTCAAAGGATTTCTCGGCGATGCGGTTTCCTCGTTGCACGAAGGCGAGGATAAAGCCGTTGCCTCGGCGACGGGAACGGGAAAAACCGACCTTTCGACGGTCGTGACGGCAATGGACAACGCCGAAGTCGTTCTGACCGAAATTACGACGATCCGCGACAAAGTCATCAGTGCCTACCAGACGATAACCGGCAGCGCGATCTAGTCACAATCGATAATGAGAGAGCAAGAAACGTCTGAGACTTAAGCCGACTCGTTGACTCCCACGCCGCGAATATCAGAGGCCGACTCCGTTGCCAGCGCGGTGTAAGTCGTGGGCGCGACCGCCGAAGCCGCAGAAGCCACCGTCTGGTTGCTGTCCGAAGTCGCGTCGTTGGACGCAGACGAGGGAGCAACCGGAGATATGCTAACCGGCGGCGTAACGCTGGCGCTGATCGAACTGATGTCTGCCATAACCGCCTCCATGCGCGGCGCAAAACACACGCGCCGTTTCCAAAAAAATAAGTTGTTTCCAATGACTGTTACTATACCAAAATGACCTTAATAGCTGATGAAATTTTGGCAAGGGATATTATAATATATTGATAATAAAAGATTATTTTGTAAATTCATTAAAATATGGACTTTTTTCAAACGTCCTTTTTAGTAGCTGATTCGCTAAAAAATCTAGCCGAAAATCTCTTCGTCAGCTTCGGCGGTCGAACCCGCGCCGTGAGAATTTCCGAAAAGAGAAATGCCGCGTCAACTCACATCGAACAAATTTGAAGAGGAATAGGGCGTCCGCGATCTTCCCGCTGATGGTTTGGGAATCCTTCCCAGACTTCGATATCGGACATTTTTGCCTCTCCGCTTTCGATAGTTTTTCTCTTTGCCATAAGCGCTTTATAAGCGGCTAAATACATCTCTCTGTCCCGAACCGTTTTTTTGTAACCACAAAAAATCAGTTGTTCCTGGGAAAATATGTACGGGGTCATATCTTTCTCGGCGAACAGGGCGACAAGATCGCCTTTCTTAGTTTGCATGATCTGAACGAATTCCATGTATTTCTCCACTAAAATGCCAGTCAGCATTAAACCGGCCCGAGGCGAATATACTGCAAAACAATGCTTTTAACTAAAGAAGTTTTGGATTGCGCTAAGGTCAAAGATTAAAAATCTAATAAAAACAATATACTGCGACTTATCAGCCTCTTGAAATCACCGAATAAACGTCTTGGCACGCCCATTGCAAATCAGCCTATGGGAAGAAAAGAGGAGATACGAAATTGGGCTCGCAGATAACCACGGCAAACGCCATAAATTCGATTTCAGAACAATCGGATAGCGCAAATATATCCTCGCGCGTCATCAACGCGATTCAAAGCGCGGCATACAAAACAGGGGTCGATTTTTCCTATCTGATGAATAAAGCCTCGCAGGAAAGCAGTTTCGATCCTTCCGCCAAAGCCTCGACGAGCAGCGCGACCGGATTATTCCAATTCACAAGCCAGACGTGGCTCCACATGATCAAAACTTATGGGGATCAATATGGACTTGGGAATTATGCGGCTCAAATCACGGAAGATTCCGCAGGCCGTTTAAGCGTCGGCACCGCTGCCGCGCGAGGGGCGATTTTGGCTTTACGCAAAGACCCGCAAATTTCGGCGGAAATGGCCGGAGAATTGGACAAGGAAAACGCCGCCGCCTTGGAGCAAAAAGTGGGCGGCAAAATCGGCGCGACAGAACTTTACCTTGCTCATTTCCTCGGCGCGGGCGGCGCGAGCAGTTTCATCCGCCAGATGCGAAGCAATCCGAATGTCGCGGCTGCGGATACCATGCCGACGGCTGCGGCGGCTAATCCGTCGGTATTTTACACGAAATCGGGCGAGGCGCGCTCCTTGAAGCAAATTTACCAGCGCTTCGCCCGGAAATTCGACAGCGGCTCGACGCAACTTGCAAGTTTGACGTCCAAAGGCTCCGCGACAAGGTTTTCTTATGGGAAAGCTTCTTCCGCTCCGATAACTGTCGATCTGGCAAGCCTGATGCCGACGGCGACAGCGGCGACGACGCAATCCTCGTCCGTTTCCGGCGCGCTCGCCGCCTTGCGTTCGCAAACGAAATCGAACGGAATGTCGCTGGCCTCCGCCAGCGGTTCGACGTTGTTCGACGCGATGATTTACGGGCAAGTGCAGGGGGCAGGGCTTAATACGACCTCGCCCTATGCTGCGGTTGCCCAGCAAACCGGCGGCAGAAAGAAAAACGCCTATGCCGCTCTTTCGGATGTTGCATAGCTTCTCTTATCGTCATTCCCGTCTTTTTCTCTTTCGTCATTCCGGAAACCGATTTGTTTTTTTCTTTTCTTTTTTGGCGTTTGTCATTCAAACCTTTTCATCATAAGAAATTCGCCCTAATGTCGTCCCATATTACCGGGGAATCTCATGCGCATCGCCACATGGAACGTCAATTCTGTCCGCGCGCGGTTGCCGAACATCGTCGCGTGGCTCAGCGAGGCCAAGCCCGACGTTCTTTTGATGCAGGAAATCAAGTGCGAAACGGACGCCTTTCCGGCGCTGGAATTCAACGCGGCTGGATACGGCGTTCACGCGCTCGGGCAGAAATCCTACAACGGCATCGCACTCGCAAGCCTGCATAAAATCGAGGACGTTCAGGAAGGCTTGCCAAATTTTAAAGATGACGCGCAGGCGCGTTATCTGGAAGCGACGATCAAAGGCGTATCTGTTGCGTCTCTTTATCTGCCCAACGGCAACCCCATCGGCACCGATAAATACGCCTACAAGCTTGACTGGATGAAGCGCCTCAAACGCCGCGCGGCGGAGCTCTTGCGCGACGAGAAAAGCGTGATTTTGGGAGGAGATTTCAACGTCATTCCTGATGAAATGGATGTTTACGATCCCAAGGGCTGGGAGGAAGACGCGCTTTACGCTCCCCAAACCCGCGCCGCTTTCCGCGATATTTTAAGCTTGGGCTATACGGAAATTTTCCGCGCCTTGCATCCCGATGAGCGCGCCTACAGCTTTTGGGATTATCAGGGCGCCGCGTGGCATCAGGATAAAGGCCTTCGCATCGATCATTTTCTTCTGTCGCCCGAAGCCGTGGACAGGGCGAAGGATTGCTTTATCGACAAATCGCCACGCGGTAAAGATAAGGCTTCCGACCACACGCCGGTCATTCTCGACATAAGCGATTAAAAAAAACGGCCCGAAGAATGAAATTTCTTCGAGCCGCAGTTTTTAGATCGCCAGACCCGGCGATCAGCTAAATCCGGGAGTAGGAAACGCCGGTTTCTTGGCTGGTCCTTTCACTTGCAACCGTGTAATGGTCGCATCAGGCGCAAGCTTCGGTTTTGCAGAATAAGTATTTCTGTCTTCGGCTGTTAACACGTCATCTGAAGTTCTGAGGCCTTTCAAAAAACGCGGGCCGACGCCCTTGAGTTGAAGGGCAAACTTCTGAAGATTTTCAAATCCCGTTTTCAAAGCCTTTTTGCCGCCAATCATGCGGGGAAGATCGGCAAAAGTAGCTCCGACAACATTGGCAATTCTTGAAACGGCTGGTTCACTCATGATCGTCCTCCATAGTTCCTATAATAGCTTTCATGCGTTTAATATGTTGAGGTTCGTCCTCTTCGTTAATCTCAACGGCATTGCGATCGAGGTCCGAAAAATACGCGTCGCAGACTTCGCGCCATTCCGCGACTTTAGGTTCTAGGGCAGCGCGCGCTTCGGGCGTGCATTCGGCAAGACCGGCTTCCATTTCCTTGATCTGCGCGTAGAGGTGAACTCTCAATTCATCGTCCACGTTGCGCTCGATCTTCAAATCCTCCCAGTCCCTCATAATCTTGTAGATGGTGTCTTTCACGACGGGCCATTCGTCGCCGCGTCCCATTTCCTGTCCGGCGACAAGAAGCGCATTACGAACTAAAAATACCATCTGTTCTTCGTTCATCGCGTGGGTCGTCATGTCAATCTCCATCCTCTTTATCGTACCACAGAATTCTGAAAGTAATTCATGAAAAACGCTTGTGGCACAGGCACTTCATAGCATTTTCTTGTTTAAAGAACGCTTAATTATAGATGGCATTTTAGACGATAGTTTGAAAGAGCGATGCGGAATTAACGCAAAATTACTTTCATGCCTAAAACGGATTTTCGTTAAGGGATTTTTAGCCATAAGGAACAAATTTTTTCCATTTATTCCTGAACCACGTCATCTGGCGCTTGGCGTAATTGCGAGTCATTTGCTGCGCTTTGGAAATCGCTTCGTCCAAATTAATTTCTCCGCGCAGATAAGACGCAATCTCGCGCACGCCCAAAATTTTCATCGCGGGCAGGGCAGGGGATAAATTCCGTTCCAAAAATTTCTTCATTTCTTCGACAGCGCCGCGCTCGATCATGCCGAGAAACCTTTTGTCGCACGCGGCGTATAGGTCTTCCCTCTTCGGCATCAACAAATGATATTCGGCGATAAAGTTATTTTTCAATCCGCGGATTTCCTTCTGCCATTCTCCCAAAGTCTTTCCCGTGTAGGCGGCGACTTCATAAGCGCGAACCAGCCTTTGCCCATCGTTTCGCGCGATGCGCGCGGCGCTTTCGGGGTCCAGCTTCGCCAAAACGGCGCGAAATTTTTCTTCGCCTTCTTCGGCGTAAAATTTCAAAGCTTTCGCGCGCGCCTCGTCGGGAATAAGCGGAATATCGGCCAAGCCTCCCGTCAATGCCTCGAAATAAAGTCCCGTTCCTCCGACCAGAATGGGCATGCGCCCGCCGGAACGCGCTTCGTCAATGGCATCGCATGCCTGCGCCAGCCATTTTCCCGCGGAAGAAGCCTCGGCCGCATCGGCCACCCCGTAAAGCAAATGAGGAATTTGGGCGAAGTCTTTTGACTCCGGCTGCGCCGTTAAAATGGGCAATCCGGCATAAATCTGCATCGCGTCGGCGTTGATAATGCACCCATTTCTTTCCCGCGCCAGACGCATCGCCAACGCCGACTTCCCCGACGCCGTCGGGCCGCCGATAAGGATAATGGATTGCTGCGACATGGTTCTTTCAACTATACTCGGTTGGAGTATACTACTAACCTCGCTAACGAGGGGAAAACAATGGGATTAAGCATCTGGCATATCATCGGGCTGGTCGTCGTCGTTTTGATCGTATTCGGCGCGGGTAAATTGCCGCAGGTCATGGGCGATCTTGGCAAAGGCGTGCGCAACTTCAAAGCCGGACTGAACGGCGACAAACCGGCGGATAAAACAGACGATAAGCCGCTTCCGCCGCCGAGCGCGTGAGGCCTCTTATGTTGGATCTCGCGTGGCCTGAGCTTCTGGTCATAGGCGTCGTGGCGCTTGTCGCCATCGGGCCCAAAGACATGCCCAAGGCTATGTACGCTCTGGGGCGCTTTGCGGGCAAGGCGCGCGTTTTCGCGCAAGACCTTCACCGCGCGTTCGAGGAAGCCTCCCGCGTATCCGAAGCCGAGGAAAAATCCAGGAAAAACGAATCCACCCCTCCGCCGCAAGCCCCTCAATGATGCTGCCCGATCCCATCGATCCCCCCAAACAGCCGCTTCTCGAGCATCTGATCGAATTAAGGCGCAGGCTGATTTATTCGCTTTTGGCCATTCTTGCGGGATTTATCGTCTCCTATCTATTTGCGCCCCAGATATACGAATTTCTGGTGCGGCCCTTGGCCCTGGCGTCGGGGGGCGAGCACCGCCGCCTGATCTATACGGGCCTGACGGAAGCCTTTATCACCTATGTCGAACTGTCCTTATGGACGGGGTGCTTTTTGGCGTTTCCCGTCATTGCGTCGCAACTATGGATGTTCATAGCGCCCGGCCTTTATAAAAACGAACGCAAAGCCTTCCTGCCGTTTCTGTTGGCCACGCCCGTTTTTTTCCTTATGGGCGCGGCGATGGCGTATTTCGTCGTGTTTCCCTTAGCGTGGAAGTTCTTTCTGAGCTTTGAAATTCCGGCGTCGGCGGCGGGCGCGTTGCCTATCCAGCTCGAAGCCCGCGTCAGCGAGTATCTTTCCCTGTCGATGACGGTTATTTTCGCGTTCGGCCTTGCGTTCGAGCTGCCGATAGCCCTCGTTCTTCTGGCGCGGGCCGGAATTCTCTCCGCCACAAAATTGTCCTCTTTCCGGCGGTATGCTATTGTCCTAATCTTCGCCGTGGCCGCCGTTCTGACTCCCCCCGATCTCGTCAGCATGATAAGCCTCGCCCTGCCGATGACGCTGCTTTACGAACTTTCTATTGTCGGCGCGAAATGGATGGAAAAGAGGCGTGTACCCAATTAAGCGGTCTTGGGCTGCAAATCGCGCTTTTCTTGATTTTCGCGGATCACGTACGTTAGAGTACGCTCCACGCGGAAATCAAGAAAATCACAATTTTCGCCGCAAGCTTGCTTAATTGCGAGAACACGCCTCGGAGAGGAGAGCATATGCACGACATCCGATTTATCCGCGAACAGCCCGAAGTGTTCGATTCCGCGCTTAAACGCCGCAACCTGCCGCCGATGTCGCAGGAGATTCTCGCGCTGGACGGCGAGCGCCGCAAAGCCCAGACGGAAATGCAGGAATTACAGGCCAAGCGCAACGAAGCCTCGAAGCAGATCGGCGAGGTCAAACGCAAAGGCGGGGATTCCGCCGCATTGATGCAGCAAGTCGCGGCGATGAAAGACCGCCTCGCGCAACTTGAAAATATGGACAAGCTCTACGCCCGCCGGATGCAGGAAGTGCTGTCGTCGTTGCCGAACATGCCCGCGCCGGACGTTCCGGACGGAAAGGATGAGCACGATAATAAAGAGCTTCGCCGTTTCGGCTATCCTCCGCTTGTCAATTCGGCGCGCGAGCATTTCGAACTCGGCGAAAAACTCGGCCTGATGGATTTCGAAACGGCGGCCAAATTGTCCGGCGCGCGCTTCACGATTTTGAAAGGCGCTTTGGCGCGGCTCGAACGCGCGCTCGGCGATTTCATGCTCGACCTTCACACGGAGGAATTCGGCTATACCGAAATTTCCCCGCCGCTTCTGGTCAAAGACGAGATCATGTTCGGAACCGCCCAGTTGCCGAAATTCGCCGACGACCAATTCACTGCCGCGAGAACGAAATCGCGCGAGGAACTCCTTCACGAAGCCTTGACCTACGCCGAAACGTCTGAAATCGAAGGATTAAGAACGGGCGAGTTGATTCTGGCCGACGTTGTTTCGAACGCCTTGTCGCGCGCCCCGACGAAAGAAGATTTATGGCTCATCCCGACGGCGGAAGTCCCCCTCACGAACCTCGTCAATAATTCGATCGTCGAACGCGAAAAGCTGCCCCTCCGCGTGACGGCGCGAACGGCCTGTTTCCGCGCCGAGGCTGGATCGGCAGGGAAGGATACGCGCGGGATGCTGCGCCAGCATCAATTCTACAAGGTCGAGCTGGTCAGCATCACGGCGCCCGATCAATCAAAGGCCGAGCACGAACGCATGACCGAATGCGCCGAAACGGTCTTGAACCGCCTCGAATTGCCGTTCCGCACGATTGTCCTTTGCACGGGCGATATGGGCTTCGCCTCGCAGAAGACCTACGACATCGAAGTGTGGATGCCCGGGCAAAACACCTACCGCGAAATCTCAAGCTGCTCGAACTGCGGCGACTTTCAGGCGCGCCGCATGAACGCCCGATGCAAGGCAGCGGGAGACAAGCAAACCGAATTCGTGCATACGCTCAACGGCTCCGGCGTCGCGATAGGCCGCTGTCTGATCGCGGTCATGGAAAATTACCAACAACCCGACGGCTCGATCGTCGTTCCCGTCGCGTTGCGCAAATATATGGGCGGATTGGAGAAAATTGGATGATTTTATTGGGCAACTTCATCGCATTTCATAAACGCCGTCATTCCGCAAAATTTTCTCTTCGCGCAGCGAAAGAAAATTTATGCGGAATCCGATTTGGTTTAATCGCTTTCATGGGTGTCCTTTCCGCCTGCACTTTTGTGCCGCCGCCTCCGGCCTATTTCCCTGATCGTTCCAGCATCCAGCCTGGAGAAACGATCGTCGTCAAGGGAAACGAGAACGTCTATACGGTCGCGCACGAACATAACGTGTCGATGCGCGAGCTGATCGTTTTGAACGACCTCAAGCCGCCATTCGAAATCAGGTCCGGCCAAAAGCTGGTTTTACCGGCGGGAGGTTCGAGCTTTTCGGGGGATATGGCTCCTCCCGATTCCTCGCCTTTAGAGCCTGTCGAAAAGAAAGACCTTTCGCCGATCGTTCCCGCCGCAGTTTCTTCTGAACCTCTCGAAGCGCCCGAAGCGCCTCCTCCCGAAACGAATTTGAAACCGAAAGCCCAACCGACAACGCAAGCCGCCGATATGCAGGTACTGAACGGCCCGCTCCCTACGCCAAAACAAACGGCGACGACAATGGCGGCTCAAGCTTCCGCTGACGAAGGAACGGTCGACGTTTCGACGACGATGAAATGGCCTCTTCAAGGGCCGATTTTGTCGAGCTTTGGCCCCAAGGGCTCTGGCCTCAACAATGATGGAATTAACATCGGCGCGCCTAAGGGAGCCCCCGTTGTCGCGGCAGCGCCCGGAACCGTCGCCTACGCAGGCAACGACATGAAAGGCTTCGGCAACCTCGTCCTCATCAAGCATCAGGGCGATATGGTCACGGCCTACGCGCATCTCGACCGCGTGCTCGTCAAAAAGGATTCGATCGTCGCGCAGGGCGATATGATCGGAACCGTCGGAAAAACGGGCAACGTCGCGTCGCCGCAGTTGCACTTCGAAGTCCGGCTCAACAACCAGCCCGTCGATCCCGCGCAGGTCATCAAAGGCGAGATGTAAGGATTAATGAAAAATCCCATAATTATTCAAAATCATGTGATTTTTCCCTTGACATTCGTTCCGGCCTGGATTATAAAGCGCGCGCACCCTTAAAAAAGGTGCGTTTGGTTTGGCTTTCGGGCCCGTCTAGTCCGCGCGGATGTATGGGGCAAAGACCTAAAGAACAAACCGGACAGGTAGCAGTTACCGCTCCGCCCTAAGAAAGCGGATTCGGGAGGCGCGCCTCTCATTTTTTTGGAGTTGTTATGGAGTTTTTTATGTATCGGTAAATTTAAGCGTCTTTTCAACGTTCTCCTTTGCAAACCCCCGCCGCGCTTGCTAATTTAAGCCCGAAGGAAACGTCAATGACACTTTTCAAAACGATCCACGGCGTTATATCCGCCGCCATCGGGGAATCCGTGAAATCCGGCGCGTTAACGCTGACCGGAGATGTTCCGGCTTTTGTCGTCGAGCCTCCGCGCGAGGCCGCGCACGGCGATCTGGCCACGAACGTCGCGATGGTTCTCGCCAAAGCCGCAGGCAAGCCGCCTCGCGCAATTGCGGAAATCTTAAAACCTAAGCTTGAACAGAATAAAATCGTCAAAGGCGTCGAAATCGCGGGGCCGGGCTTTATCAACCTGCGCTTGCATCCCGAAATTTGGCAAAACGAAATCGCGGAAATTCTTCGCGCGGGGACAAAGTACGGCGACAGCGACATCGGCAAAGGAACCAAGGCCAACGTCGAATATGTCTCGGCCAATCCCACCGGCCCTATGCACGTCGGGCACGCGCGCGGCGCCGTCGTCGGCGACGTGCTGGCCAACTTGCTCGCCAAGGCGGGCTACGACGTTTGCCGCGAATATTACATCAACGACGCGGGCGCTCAGGTCGATGTGCTGGCGCGCTCCGTCTATTTGCGCTACCGCGAGGCCTTGGGCGAAAACATCGGCGCAATCCCCGAAGGCCTTTATCCGGGCGATTATCTCGTCTCGCTCGCTAATATGATGGCAAAACGCGACGGCAAAAGTTGGCTCGATAAGCCCGAATCCGCGTGGCTTGCCGCGTTCCGCAAAACGGCTGTCGATGAAATGATGAAACTGATCCGCGAGGATTTGCGCGTCATGCACGTCGCGCACGACGTTTTTTCCTCCGAGCGCGAGCTCGTCGAAAAAGGCGGCGTGGATGCCGCGCAGAAATTCCTCGAAAGCAAAGGCCTCATTTATCGCGGCGTGCTGGAGCCTCCCAAAGGCAAACTTCCCGACGACTGGGAACCCCGCGAACAGACCTTGTTCCGTTCGACCCAATTCGGCGACGACGTGGACAGGCCGCTGCAAAAATCGGACGGAAGCTTGACGTATTTCGCCGCGGACATCGCCTATCACCTCGATAAATTCAGGCGCGGCTTTTCGCTGATGATCGACGTGTGGGGCGCCGATCACGGCGGCTACGTCAAACGCATGCAATCGGCTGTTACCGCGATCACGGAAGGGCAGGGGAGCCTCAAGGTTCTTCTGTGCCAGATGATCAATCTTTTGAAAGACGGCCAGCCCTTCAAGATGAGCAAACGCGCCGGAACTTTCGTGACCTTGCGCGACGTGGTGGACGAAGTCGGCGCGGACGTCGTGCGCTTCATCATGCTGACTCGCAAAAGCGACGCGCAGCTCGATTTCGATCTCGCCAAAGTTGTCGAACAAACGAAGGACAATCCCGTTTTCTACGTGCAATACGCGCACGCGAGATGCTGCTCGGTGCTTCGCCACGCCGCCGAAATGTTCAAGCCGGAAGAGCTGACGGAAAAAGCCCTTTCCAAAATTTCTCTCGGCGCGATCGCTTCGGAAGAGGAACTGCTTCTGGTCAAAGGCATGGCCAACTGGGCGCGGATCGTCGAAGCCGCCGCGTTGGCGCAAGAGCCGCACCGAATCGCTTTCTACCTTGTGGAGCTTGCGGGGCTTTTCCACGGGCTTTGGAACAAAGGCAACGACAACGCCAATTTGCGCTTTATTATTCCTTCGGACAAAGGCTTAACGCTCGCGCGCCTTGCGCTTATCAGCGCCGTTCGCGTCGTCTTGCGCGGCGGCCTCGACGTGGTAGGATGCGCTCCGATGGAGGAATTACGTAGTGAATCGCCTTCCGCAGCATGAGCTTTTCGTTTCCGAGCGCCCCGTTCATTCGGATTACACGCTCGAACGCACATACGCCCGCCGCCGCATCATAACGGTGATCGTTTTTGCGCTTATGCTCGGCGGAGCGGCCTATGCCCTGTGGGGTCACGGCACTCCGTCCAATCCGGCGGACATTCCGACGATCAAATCCGAAGGAACCTATAAGCAAAAACCGGCCGAGCCAGGAGGCATCGACATTCCGCATCAGGATGTCCGCGTTTACGATCAACTGGAAGGCAAAAGCGGCAACGCGCCCGTTGTCGAACATCTGTTGCCGCCTCCGGAAACGCCGAAGGAATCTCCGCAACCGGCATCCCCCGTTCCGGAATCCGCGCCGGCGCCTGCTGCGCCTGCCGTTGCAACGACGCCGACGCCGCCTAAAGCCGATATTTTACAAAACACGCCGCCAGCCAAGCCGATCGCTACGACAGTCGAGAAAGTCCAGCCAACTCCCGCGCCGGTTGCTCCGGCTGTCGCGGCGACATCCGCGCCTGTTAAACTTGTGGATACCCCCAAAGTTTCCGCGTCCGCGCCGGAACCAGCCTCAAAAACACCCGCCGCTTCCGCGCCCGCCGCGCCTAAAACAGAAGCTTTGTCGATGGATAAAGTCATACGGAATTTAAATTCCGGAACGCCCGCCGATTCGCTCGCGGCGGGAATGACCGTCGTTCAACTGGCTTCCGTGCCCGACGAAGCGCAGGCGAACGTTTTAATGGGAAAATTGCAGCAAAAATACGCCGCCGATCTCGGCAACGCCAAGTTGCATCTGACCCGCGCCGATTTGGGCAGCAAGGGCATCTATTACCGCATACAAAGTCAACCGCTGGCGAAAGACGAAGCGAATCGTATATGCTCGTCGCTGAAAAATCTTAACGCTGGGTGCATCCTTGTCGGAAAATAGCGAAAAGAGGCCGAGACCTGTCATCTTTGGTTGTGCGGGGACTCGGTTGACTCCGGCGGAGCGCGCCACGTTTCGGAGCGCCGATCCTTTCGGCTTCATCCTTTTCAAGCGCAATTGCGATAACCCGGAACAAGTTCAAACCCTGATCCTCGAACTTCGGCAAGCATCGGGCCGCGAAGATGTCCAAATAGCCATCGATCAGGAAGGAGGGCGCGTGTCGCGCCTTCAGCCCCCGCATTGGGCGAAATATCCCTCGGCGCGGACATTCGGCTTGATGTACGAACGCGATCCCGATTGGGGCATCGAGGCGATCCGGCTTTATGCCCGCGTTCTGGCGCATGAGTTGCGGCGTCTGGGCATCGGCATTAATTGCGCGCCCGTCGTCGATCTTTTCAATCCCGAATCCTCTTCGGCGATAGGAGACCGCGCATTCAGTTTGTCTCCATCAATCGTCGCGGCTTTGGCGCGGGCCGAAGTAGAAACGTTTCTATCGGGCGGCGTGTTGCCCGTCGTCAAGCATCTGCCGGGACATGGCAGGCTCAAGTCCGATCCGCATGAGGTTCTGCCTGTCATCGACGCTTCTCGCGCCGAACTTGAAAGCCAGGATTTCGTTCCGTTCGAGCTTTTGAAAGACGTTCCCTTGGGCATGAACTCGCACGCGGTTTTCAAGGCGCTCGATCCGGAAAATCCGGCGTCTTTGTCGCCGAAGATCACGAGCGAAATCATTCGCGGCAGGCTGGGGTTTGACGGCTTGTTGCTTTCCGACGATTTGACGATGAAAGCGTTGAGGGGACTGCCGGGCGAACTGGCCTTGCGCGCGATCGAGGCCGGAGTTGATATCGTTCTGCATTGCAACGGCAACGATTCCGAAATGGAAGCCATTTCCAGCGCTCTGGAGCCTATGAGCGACGCCGGTTGGGCGCGTTGGACTCATGCCAAGGCGATGCTGACGCCCGCCAATCCCGCCTACGACCCGCGCGAGGATGTTGAACGCCTTGACGTTTTGCTTGGGGGCTTGGCGTTTGATGAGGGCGAGGCATAATATACCTCTATGGTATTTCCTATCTTTGCCGATGTCGTGAAGCCGGATTTTCGTCCCGAAGCGGGGCGGAAGTTCGAGCTGACTTCCGATTACCGTCCCGCGGGCGATCAGCCTCAGGCGATCGAAGCGCTTGTGCGCGGCCTGAACGCGGGCGAGCGCGACCAAGTGTTGCTCGGCGTCACGGGATCGGGAAAAACATTCACGGTTGCTCAAGTTATTCAAACTTTGCAGCGTCCCGCGCTCATCCTCGCGCCGAACAAAACGCTCGCGGCGCAGCTTTACGGCGAAATGAAATCCTTTTTTCCCAAAAACGCCGTCGAGTATTTCGTCAGCTATTACGATTATTACCAGCCCGAAGCCTACGTTCCGCGGACGGACACCTATATCGAAAAAGAGTCGATGATCAACGAGCAGATCGACCGCATGCGCCATGCCGCCACGCGCGCGCTTTTGGAACGCGACGACGCGATCATCGTGGCGTCGGTGTCGTGCATCTACGGCATCGGTTCGGTCGAAACCTATCAGACTATGGTGCTTGGCCTCGCCAAAGGGCAGGAAATAGGGCGGAAAGACTTACTGTCGTCTCTGGTCGAATTGCAATACAAGCGCAACGATATCGGCTTCGGGCGCGGCGATTTCCGCGTCAAGGGCGATACGATCGAGATTTTCCCCGCGCATTTGGAAACGACCGCGTGGCGGCTCATCATGTTTGGCGACGAGATCGAGAAGATCGTCGAAATCGATCCTTTGACGGGCGGCAAGGGCGCAAATCTCGATGCCGTCAAGCTCTACGCCAACAGCCATTATGTGACGCCGAAGCCGACGTTGGCGCAGGCTGCGGCGCAAATCAAAATCGATCTTAAACAACGCTGCGAAGAATTTCTGGCCGAAGGGAAATTGCTCGAAGAACAGCGTTTGCGCGAACGCACGGCATTCGATCTCGAAATGATGGCCGCGACGGGCTCGTGCGCTGGCATTGAAAATTATTCGCGCTATCTGACGGGACGCAAAGCGGGAGAACCTCCGCCGACGCTCTTTGAATATCTTCCCAAAAACGCGATGCTCTTCGTTGACGAAAGCCACGTCATGGTTCCGCAGCTGACCGGCATGTATCGAGGCGACTTCGCGCGCAAATCGACGCTGGCGAAATACGGATTCCGCCTCCCGTCATGCGTCGATAACAGGCCGCTGAAATTCGAGGAATGGGACGCCATGCGTCCGCCGACCGTGTTTTCGTCGGCGACTCCGGGCCCGTGGGAATTGGAGCGCACGCGCGGCGTTTTTGTCGAGCAAGTCGTTCGCCCGACGGGATTAATGGACCCCCCCGTTATCATCCGACCAACGGATAAACAAGTCGACGATCTGCTCTATGAAATTCGCTCCGTCGTCGCCAAAGGCCTGCGCGTGCTCGTGACGACTTTGACCAAAAAAATGGCCGAAGCCTTGACGGAATATATGGGCGACGCGGGCGTCAAGGTTCGCTACATCCACTCCGATGTCGAAACGCTGGAGCGCATCGAAATTATCCGCGATTTGCGGCTTGGCGTTTACGACGTTTTGATCGGGATCAATCTTTTGCGCGAGGGGCTCGATATCCCCGAATGCGGCCTTGTGGCGATTTTGGACGCCGACAAGGAAGGCTATTTGCGTTCAAAAACGTCGCTCATTCAAACGATAGGCAGGGCAGCGCGCAATATCGAAGGCCGCGCCATTTTGTACGCCGACCGCGTGACGGGAAGCATGAAAGCCGCGATTGAGGAAACCGACCGTCGCCGCGAAAAACAGCAAATCTATAACGCCGCGAACGGCATTACGCCCGAAAGCATCAAGAAATCCATCGGCGATATTTTAGGTTCTGTTTATGAGCGCGACCATGTGACGGTCAAGGCGGGATTGGCCGAAGAAATGACTCTCTCTGGCAAAGACCTCCGCGCGCACATCCGCGATCTCGAAAAGCGCATGAAGGCCGCGGCGGGGAATCTGGAATTCGAAGAAGCGGCAACGCTACGCGACGAAATCAAGCGCCTCGAAGCGGCGGAACTGGAAATTGATACGGGCTCCAACCGCAAAATTTAGAGCGATTTGGAACGCGGGATACCGTCGGAAATCCTCTTTCTAACAGGCGGCATATCGGCTAACTTTTATCTGAACTCCCGTTTTGGAAAGGCATTCGCTCAATGGCGGTCGTCACGTCGAAAATCGTTCTACTCAATCGTTCCGTTGAAATTAAGGTCGAGTTGGATCCGTCCCTTCCGAACGAAATAACGGCCATGCACGCTATTCGCACTTCCGGTTACTACGAGCCGGACGTCGCGCGCGCCCTTTCGCGCATGATCGAGCCGGGCGACGTCGCCGTGGATGTGGGGGCAAATATCGGCCTCATTACCGTTCTAATGGCGGCATTGGCAGGCCCCAAAGGTCGCGTGATTTCTTTCGAGCCGGGGGAAAATAACCTGCCTCGGCTGAAGCATAATATAGAGCTGGGCGGATTTAAAAATGTCGCCTTGGTCGAAAAGCCCGTCACCGACGCCGTCGGCGAAACGGTTTTCTATATTAATAACGACAACAGCGGCGGAAACGCTTTATGGGACCCTTCCGCTTTTTCTTGCAACCACGAAATTCCGCGCCGTCTGGCGATGCAGGCGACCACATTGGACAACGAAAAGGCGCTTTTGGGCGACGCTCCCAAAGTCCTTAAAATCGACACGGAAGGGGCGGAATATCATGTTCTGCGCGGCGCGCAGGGATACCTGAAAGGCAGAAAAATCCCCTTCATTATAGCCGAAATTCATATATTCGGTTTAAAGGAAATGAAGTCTTCAGTACGTGAATTAAGAGAATATATGGCCCAGTTCGGCTACGAGATGTTCGCTCTCTACAGCAGCGGATGTTTACCAAAATTCATTCCGTTGAAGACGGAATACCTGACCCCGGGCGTTTCCAACGTCCTGTTCAGCACAACTGAACAAGTTGCCAAAATATGGCCGGAGGATTGGTTCGATCCCGAAGTGAGTCCATTGCCGGGAACGCCAAAAATATAGGGTTCTGTACAAGCCTCCCCTGCCGGTAGGAAGAGATTACTCCACCGTCACGCTTTTGGCGAAATGATACGGCGGCGCCAAAAGATCGTTAGAAGGATGCAGGATGTGATGATAATCCCGTCGATGGGAACAATCATTGTCGTGATCGAATACTGATCGAGAGCGAAGAGCACGGCCACGTCACGCGCGCAATAAAAGCTCCAAGGCGGATAACTTTCTCCATAAGGATCGTCATAGGATTTCCTTATCGTCGGATAGGAGCCTACGGTATCGATAAAGGCAAGCATGATCATCGACCACAGAGGGCCGTTTGTGAAATACCACAAAGGCAAGGCGGAAAGCGCCGCGACGAAGGCAATCCAATCTCCTCTTGTGATGCCTTTTTCTCCGCGCGAATGACACGTTGCCGCAACGGTCATACAGAGAACGAAAGAGCTCAAAGCGGCCCAAGAGCCCGCGCCCGCGCCGGAAACAAATTGTCCGGCGAAAGTAATGACGCTTACAAGCCCCCAAACAATCCATGAAAACAAGTGAGGTTTTGTTTTCCGATTGAAGATGGATATGAAATAAAACGCATATCCGAAAAAATTCAGAGCTAAGGATATAAATCCGAACCATTCCTTGCCCATCTTCTTCTCCTTGCGGGATTTACGACTTATAGACAAGACAATGAGTTACGAAAAAGCGTCACTCCACCGTCACGCTTTTGGCGAGATTGCGGGGCTGATCGACGTCCGTGCCTTTGGCGATCGCGGCGTAGTAGGCCAAAAGCTGCACGGGAACGGCGTAAAGCAAAGGCAGTACTGTCGGATCGGCGGCGGGAACGGCGATGGTGCGGAACGTTTTCGCGCCGACGTGGGCGATGCCTTCCTTATCGGAAAACAAAACCACTTTGCCGCCGCGCGCGGCGACTTCCTGAATATTGGAAATCGTTTTTTCATAAAGCGCGTCCGAAGGCGCCAGAAAAACCGCAGGCAAATCTTCATCGACCAAAGCGATAGGCCCGTGTTTCATCTCGCCTGCCGGATAGCCTTCCGCGTGGATGTACGAAATTTCTTTCAGCTTTAGCGCGCCTTCCATCGCAATCGGATACAAAAGGCCGCGTCCCAGATAGAGAACGTCATGCGCCTCGCTGATCGTTTGCGCGAGTTCCTGAAGATGATGTTCGTCGCGCAAAATCGCGTTCATAAGCTCCGGAACTTTGCGCAAGGCGTGTAAGATCGCCTTAATGCGCGGCGCTTTCAACGTTCCGCGGGCCTTCGCCGCCGAAAGCGCGAGGCATAACAACACGACCAACTGCGTCGTGAAGGCCTTCGTCGATGCCACGCCGATTTCCGGCCCCGCGAGCGTCGGCACGACGACATCCGAAGCGCGGGCAATAGAGCTTTGCGGGACATTAACGACGGACAAAATTTTCTGCCCCAGCTTTTTGGCGTAATGCAGCGCGGCAAGCGTATCCGCCGTTTCCCCCGATTGCGACACGACGATCGTCACGCCGCCTTTGGGCATCGGGGCTTCGCGGTAGCGGAACTCCGAAGCGATATCGATTTCAACCGGCATCTTCGCCAATTGCTCGAACCAGTATTTGCCGACAAGCCCCGCATAGGAAGCGGTGCCGCACGCGACGATCGTGACTCGCGGAACTTTTTCCCAGTCGAAGGGCAGGGGAGGCATCGTCAGAACGCCGTCCGGCGAAACGAGAGTCGATAGCGTATCGCCGATGACGGTGGGCTGTTCGAATATCTCTTTCAGCATGAAATGGCGGTACTGCCCTTTGCCGATCGAAGCTCCAGACAAAGCCAACGTATGAATTTTGCGTTTGACGATTTTATCGTTCGCGTCGTGAATGACGATTTTGTCCGCCTTAAGCTCCGCCCAATCGCCTTCTTCCAGATAAACGATACGGTTGGTATGAGACGCGAGCGCAAGCGCGTCCGAGCCCAAATACATCTCGCCTTTGCCGTAACCCAGAGCCAGAGGGCTGCCGCGCCGCGCGCCGATCAATAAATCGTCGTGTCCCGCGAACAACACGCCGATGGCGAACGCGCCCTCAAGCCGTTTGAGAGCCTTCGACGTCGCTTGTTGAGGCGTTTTGCCTTGGCGCAAATAGACGCTGATCAGATGCGCAATCGTTTCGGTGTCCGTTTCGGATTTAAAAACGCAGCCCTTCGCCTCAAGCTCGTTCCGCAGCTCGCGGTAATTTTCGATAATGCCGTTATGGACAACGGCGACAAGGTCCGTCGCGTGCGGATGCGCGTTAGCTTCCGAAGGCTTTCCGTGCGTCGCCCAGCGCGTATGGCCGATGCCGACGTTTCCCTTTAAGGGCTGTTTTTTAAGGAGCGCGGCAAGCCGGTCGAGCTTTCCCTCGGCGCGCCGCTTTTCGATTTTGCCCTTGACGATCGTCGCTATGCCCGCGCTGTCATAGCCGCGATATTCAAGCCGCCTCAATCCTTCCAATAGAAAGGTTGAAGCTTGTTTCGCGCCGATGATTCCGACAATGCCGCACATGGAAGTACTCGCCTGATTAAACAAACAGGTTGAAACAATAAGCCAGACGATGCCGGGAGGAATTCAACTTTAAATACAAAGTATTACTTGGGCGCGGCTTTGCTGGAACGGGAAGATCGAGAAGCAAATCTTACGACTTCTTGGCTTCCTTGATCTTGCCTTCCTTGAACACGACGTGCTTGCGGACGACGGGGTCGTACTTTTTAAGTTCAAGCTTGTTGGTGTTGTTCTTGGGGTTCTTTTTGGTCACGTAGAAAAAGCCCGTGTTAGCGGAGCTGACCAGCTTGATATCGTTCTTTGTTTTAGCCATTTTCTAAATCCTAAATTCTTTGCCGCCCATTCAAAGGGCTAAGGAGGGCGCAATGTCGTGAAAACCCCCCGTTTTGTCAAGTTTAATCGGTAAAAAGAGCACTTATCCGCAGATTTTCCATTAAAAACAGCTTGGGTGCCGTCTTTGTTATTTATTCTCTTTTCCCCCTCTAAGCCGTCTTGCCCAGCCTTCCTTGTTTTCCTGCCTAGCCCGCGCGAAGCCAAGCGCATCGGGCGGAACTTCTTTCGTGATAACGCTTCCGGCTGCGACAGTCGCACCGTCGCCTACCGTTACCGGAGCCACCAGAACCGCGTTCGATCCTATGGACGCGTTCATGCCGATATGGGTTTCGTTTTTACGAACGCCGTCGTAATTGGCGGTGATCGTTCCCGCGCCGATGTTGGCTTTGGCTCCGACCGTCGCATCTCCGACATAGGACAAGTGATTGACCTTGGCGCCTGCGTCGATGTCGCTGTTCTTGATCTCGACGAAATTGCCGATGTGCGCTTCCGCGCCGATGCGCGAATTCGGACGCACGCGCGAGAAGGGGCCGACAACGGCGTCATGTTCGATTTTGACTTTTTCCAAATGCGTGAAGCCGCGAATTTCGACGCGGTCGGCGATCTCGACGCCCGCGCCGATCACGACATGCGGCGCTATCGTCACGTCGCGCCCGAACTTCGTGTCGGCGGAAATAAAGACGCTATCGGGATCGATCATCGTGACTCCGGCCAGCATCGCTTTTTCGCGCAGGCGGCGCTGCATGATCTTTTCGGCCTGCGCCAGTTCGACGCGCGTGTTGATCCCCAGAACGTCGTCGGCAGGGATCGTCGCCACGACGCTGATGTCTCCGTTGGCTTGCGCCAAAGCGACGCAATCGGTGAGAAAAAACTCTTTTTTCGCGTTGTCGTCGCGCAATTGATCGAGCAGGGGCCACACTTTGGCGGAATCGAACAGCATGACGCCGCCGTTGCACAGGCTAACCGCGTTTTGCTCGGGCGTGGCTTCCGAAGCCTCGATGATTTCCGAAAGATTCCCCGTCTCGTCGATAATCAGCCGCCCGTACGATGCCGGATTTTCCGGCGAAAAACCCGCGACGACAACCGTCGCTCCCGTTTCCTCGCGCTTGCGCTGCATCAGTTTCAGGGAGTCGATGGTGATAAGAGGGCCGTCTCCGAAAAGAACCAGAATATCGCCCGCGAAATCGACCAGCGCCTTGCGCGCGGCTTTAACGGCGTCGCCCGTGCCGAGAGGTTCTTTCTGCACGACGCACGCATGCGGCGACGCGATTTGCGCGACGGAGGAAGCGTTCGGCCCGACCACCACCACGATGCGTTCCGGCAAAAGTTCTTCGCAAACGTTCAGCACATGCCTGAGCATCGGCACGCCTGCGACGGGATGCAGGACTTTGGGCAAATCGGATTTCATGCGCGTGCCCATCCCTGCGGCAAGAACGATGCAGGCGAGGGGGGGAAGCGGCGTGTTCTGAGTCATGCGTATTTTCTGCCACAAAGCAGCCGACAATCCAAGAGGGCTGCAAATTATAGGTGTTGGCGCTTAATAACGGAGGGCTTCGGATGCAGGCGGTCGCTTAACTGTTGAGCCATTATAATGACCCTTTTAGTGAAGTTTCCCTTTGCCGCGTCGTAGTTCTTTTCCAACTGGTTTTCCGTTTTGACCTTCAATATGCGGGCGAGCTTGCGAACATTCTCGTCTATATCCTTCGCCTCGACGAAGGCGAGCTTGCGCCGTAAGGGATAGGAAACGGCATCGTCATTCGTGAGGAGAATGGCTTCGATGACTTTGAGGGCATTAAGATGAACTTCGGGAACCAGATAATTATTGCTCCGGAAAGTCGGAACATGCATATAACCGTCTGAAGCGATATCGGCCATTATAAGGGCAAGGCCGGACGTCGACCATTTCGGCTTGTTGTAGTGAACGCCGTCTTTTAATGCCGAGAGCGCACAATCGCGGTTCGCGCGGCTTTTGTCAAAACGCGATGTGTTGACGAGCAGATCGTATAATTCCTTCATCAGGTCTTCGGGATTTGTGCCGGAAAACTTCCCTTTGTATCTCGTCCGAAAGAATTTTGATTCCGAAAAGTGAAATTTTACCTTTATATAAGTAAGATAATCTCTGCGTTTGGACGGGCTTTCATGCTTGAGGTAATAAAGAACCGTCGGCAAATCCGAGCCTGTCTTTATGTTGGGCAGATGAAATTCGACCATAATAACTCCATATATCGGCGTAGTATTCATTCATCGCAAAAGGATGTTGTTCTTTTATATATTACCGGAATGAGGATTTAAACATTCATTTATGGTTAACTTGTCGCCAAACGGATGTGTAAAATTCAGCATTCGCCATATCAACATCAACTAATCGCTGCGTCGCTGATATGAAGCTGGACGCGCTCGTTTCCTTGCCACTCGTCGCGGCGCAGGTGTCCCGCCAAATGAACGCGTTCGCCGCCGCGCAAAAGGGCTTGGCCAAGATCGCTTTCCATCGCGCGGAAAGCGATTCCTCTGAGGCGCGCGCCGCCTTGCATAAAAATAACGCTCACGTGTTTTTCTCCGGCGACATCCGCGCGTATGATTTTGCAATCGGCCAAAGCGAAACGCGGCTCGGAATTCCCCGCGCCGAAGGGCCCGAGCTTTTCGATTTGCCGGATGAATTCCGGAGTCAGCGCAGCGCCCGCGACCAGACCGTCGAGCGTCAATGTCGGGATCAAAGGCTCGGCTTCCATTTGCTTGCCGATGCGCGCCGCGAGAAAATCGCGCAGCGCGCCCAGTTTATCGCGCGCGACGGTAAATCCCGCCGCCATTTTGTGGCCTCCGCCGCTCATCAGCAATCCGGCCTGCCGCGCCGCGATAATAATGTCGCCCAGATCGACGTTGCCGATCGAGCGTCCCGATCCTTTGCCTGTCGCGCCTTCAAGCGCGATGACAATGGCAGGATGTCGGAATTTATCCTTGAGGCGCGAGGCGACGATGCCGATCACGCCCGCGTGCCAGTTTTCCGAAGCGACGAACGCCATCGGCAGATTTTCGGCTACCGTCATGCGTTCCGCTTCCGCGAGAACGCGGATTTCCATTTCTCGCCGCTCTGCGTTCAAATCATTCAGGCGCTCTGCTATCGACGCGGCTTCCGAGGCGTCCTCGGTCGAGAGCAGTTTCGCGCCGAGAGAGGAATCGCCGATGCGGCCTCCGGCGTTGATGCGCGGGCCGAGCATAAATCCCGCGGCATAAGCGTCCCAATTCCTGACGCCCGCCGTTTGCGCCAATGCGGCAAGCCCGATATTGCCGCGCTGCGCCGCTATTTTCAGCCCTTGCGCCACGAACGCGCGGTTAAGGCCTGTCAATTTCACAACGTCGCAAACGGTTCCAAGCGCGACGAGATCGAGGTCTTGCATCAAATCCGGCTCCGCGCGCTGCCCGTTATAAAACCCAGACGTCCGCAAGGCGCGATTGACGGCGATCACGAAAAGATATGTCACGCCGACGGCGGCCAGAGTTCCGTAATCTCCCGCTTCGTCGATGCGGTTCGGATTGACGACGGCCAGGGCAGGGGGCAACGCCGGTTCCGAGGCATGATGGTCGAGAACGATTGTTTCCATCCCCGCGTCGCGCGCCGCCGCCAAAGCCTCGAACGCCGTCGTTCCGCAATCGACGCAGACGGCGAGCTTAACGCCTTCATTTGCCAGAAGACGCATCGCGGCGACGTTGGGGCCGTAGCCTTCCGTCATGCGGTCGGGGATATAAAGCCGAAGCGTCGCGCCAAGCGCACGGGCAAAACGCATAAGCAAAGCCGAGGATGAAGCGCCGTCAACGTCGTAATCGCCGAACACCGCGATTTTCTCGCCGCGCGCAATCGCATCGGCAAATCGCGTTGCGGATTTGTCCATATCCTTGAAGCGGCTTGGATCGGGCAATAAATCGCGGAGTTTCGGGTCGAGAAAATTTTGCGCGTCGTCCAATCCGATGCCGCGCGCATTCATGCACCGCGCGATCATTTCGGGAATTTCAAAACGTTGTGCCAAAGCCAGCGTCACGCGCTCGTCATACTCCCGCGCCGCCCAAAGGCGTCCGGTGCATGAATGTTCGATTCCAAGGAAAGCTTGAGAAGGCATGACGTTTTCCGGTTTATAATAAATCGATAATTACTTCCCCAGCGCCTTCATCAGCGGATGGCTTCCTTCTATCGCGATGCCGTCGCTTTGCAGGCGCAGATCGACCGCAGCCGAATTCGCCAGAAGAAAAGCCGTTCCGAAAAGGATAATCAAAATCCCTCCGCCGACGGCAAGTCCCGCGTGCAGAAAACGAAGCCTGTCGCCCTCGGTTTGAGTCAGGCGCAACGCCCACGTTTTCGAATGCACCGTGAGGACTGCAAGCGCTCCGGTCGTCAGCGCCGTTCCGAAAGCCATGGCAAAGGTCGCCAGAATGCCCGCGCCATAAACCCCGACGAGGCCCGAAAACAGCAAAAGCAAGATCGCGCCGCTGCACGGGCGCAAGCCGATCGAAAAAACCATTCCGGCGAGCGACGCTATGTCGTGAATGTTATTAAGTTTCTGCGGTTCCGGCGCGTGGACGTGCCCGCAGGAACAAACGTCGATGCCCTTCTCGCGGCGGTGATGGAAAACGTTCCAAAGTTCTTTAATCCCGCGTCCCAAAAGCGCCGCGCCTACCAAAGCCAGCAATCCAAAACTGAAGCTTTCGAGTTTGAGCGCGGTCTGTTCGGTTTGCCCGCGCGTCAATCCGAAAATCGCCATCAGGCCGAACACCAGCGCGATAGCTACGCACGCCTGAAGAAGAGAGGCCAGAAAAGTGACGACGATGCCGCGCCTCAAACAGCTTTTGCTGGCAAGCAAATAACTGCCGACGATGATTTTCCCGTGCCCGGGGCCGATTGCGTGCAACGCGCCGTAGAGAAAACCGATAAAAACCAATCCGCCCGTGGCCATAAAAGAATGCGTTTCCTTGATCGCTTTCAGCTTGTCCGCTATCTCGTCGTGGAACAGGCGTTGAGCTCCCTGCGTCGCCAGAAGCAACGACAGGTAAAGCCGTTGCAACTCGCCGGACGCGGCCAAAAGGCCGAGCGTCAGCAAAATCGCCAGAAGCGCGAAAAAACGCCGGTTTATTTGCATGAAAGCGTCATCCTTTGCGCGAAATAAGCGCCCAAATCGTCGGGAGCCTTGCCGTTTTTATCGATCGCGGTCGCGAGACTGACCGTCGCCTTGTTCGGGTTCGGCGTCGCCAGTTCATACGAACATTTGCCCGCGTTCTTGCCCTCTAAAACGATGGCATTTTCCTTATCGTGAAGCATGGAAACATAGTAGCTGGGATCGTAGATCATGTAATCAACTTTATTTTTGACCGCGTCGGCGGGTTCTTTGAGCGTGACGGTGAAATCGAGCGCGATGCGCCCTTTTTCCATATAAGAATCCGGATTGGAAACGGACTCTATTTTCTTCTTTTTTCCGCTTTCCTCCAGAACCGTGAAATAATCGGCGTCTTTCAGATTTTTCAGGTTCTCGTTCGCCAAATCCATCAGCAATTTATGGGTAGGGACGCCGCCTTTGTATTTGCCGTAATCGTGAAGCGCGAATTCCGTATACGTGCTGTCGAAAAGCCAATGCTCGCGGATCGCCGTGATCTTATTGTCGTCGTTGAAAATCACGCGCGTGCGGTAATCGATCCACGCGTGCGGATGCGCCGACGCGCTAACGGGCGCGAGGGCAATCCCGATCAAACACGTAAGGAATAGGAAATCTTTTCTCAACGGCATTTTCCAGTTTCAAAGTTCGGATTTTCGCTTGCCATGATATCCCCCATCTCATAGCATGGGTATGGTCATATAAAAACCATCAACAAGGGAGGATTTATGGCTATTCGTACATATGCGTTGATTTGCGTGTCGCTGTTGGCGCTTGCGGGGTGTTCTTATTCAACCCAGATGGTCAACGATAAAGGCGTTACCGTTGACTGCAAGGCGAGCGGACTTGGCCCCATCTCGGGCACGGCGGCGCTTGCGGCTCGCGACAGTTGCGTGAATAAGTATAAGGCCTTGGGATACCACGAGGCCACTTCTCCCTAAATTTTCTTGAACGCTCTCTTCTCACACTGGAGGAATCATGTCTATCCGCACGAAAGACTTGCTTACATACGCATCGGCCTGCGCGTTCGCTTTAGCGATTGCCGGATGTTCCTATTCGGCCCAAATGGTCAACGATAAAGGCGTTACCGTCAATTGCGTTTCTAACGGAGTCGGCCCCATCACGGGCATGGCCGCCAAGAGCAATTACGACGCCTGCGTCGCCAAGTACAAGGCCTTGGGATACCACGAGGTCACGGCACCCTAAATTGACGCTGCTTGCACCTGAAAAAACGAGCTGACGTAGGCCAGCTCGTTTATTTCTATGATTATTGTTTTTCGGCGGGATAACGCAGCACGTAAGAAGCGAGATAGTCTTTGCCGACCTTAATATGCTTGGTCAGCATCGCTCCTTCCATGGTTTTAGTCTCCACCGTATACATGCCCATCGGCATTTTGACGAGAAGCACGGGGCCGTGAGTTGCCGTATCGAGCACCTCATCGCCTTTACTGTCTTTGATCCGCACATCGACGTCGGCAAGATAAGCTTTTCCGGCAACAAAGAGGATCTTGAGGTTATAGGCTTTCTCTTCCGCGTCGATCGCCCTCATACCGCTTTCCGCGACGCCGCCCGAGATATATTGCACTTTGCCGTTGTCCATGGGTTTGGCTTTTGCCAGCACCTCGTCTTCCTGCATCGGAGAAGTTACGTCTTGCTGAACGTCTTTGGAATAAGACGCGTCATTGGACGGATGAGAAAAAGGCTGGGTTGGCTGCGCTGTCTCTCCCGAAGGGGCTGCGGCAAGCGCAGGCCCTGCGGCAAGAGCGCAGGCTAATAAAACAGAAACGACGAGCGGGGATTTTATTTTCATGGGGTTTCTCCTTCTTGATCGGGTTGATCGTCTGATAGGACTAACCACACATACTTTTCATTTCTATAGCACCGTTTATACGAAAATCAATTTCATGAGAGAACCATGGATTGAACGGCAAATTTGGTATATATTTCATGCGGAAATTAAAAGGCGTCCAAGGCTAACAAGGCTCTCAACGATGAACGGGGTCGATCCCGACATGATGGAGAAAATTCTTGTCTGGCTGGTTCCGGGTATTCTCGCAATCACGCTCCACGAATGCGCGCACGGCTGGGTGGCCGAGCGTTTTGGCGACACGACGGCCCGCGACGCAGGACGCCTGAGCTTAAATCCTTTCCGGCATATCGATCCGGTAGGAACGATCCTGCTTCCCGGATTGATGCTGTTCGCTCATATGCCGTTCATCTTTGGCTGGGCCAGGCCAGTTCCCGTGAATTTCCGGCAACTGAAGGGCGGGCGTTGGGGCGTTATTCTCGTCGCCGCCGCTGGCGTTTTAGCCAATCTGCTTATGATGATCGGTTGGTATATAAGTCTTGTCTGCTTGAGCCTGATCGCAGGATTTATGCCGAATGTTTACGTGAATCTATTTGCGCAAGGAGCATTGGCGGGCATTGTCATCAACCTTGTCCTGATGCTGTTTAATCTGATCCCCATTCCTCCGCTCGACGGAGGGCGCGTCGTGGGCGCTCTTTTGCCCGATGCACTTTCAAAACCCTATATGCGCATCGAGCCTTATGGAATCATTATCCTGCTTCTGCTCATTGCGACGGGAATATTCGGCCGCGTTTTCGAGCCGTTGCTCGACGCTTTTCTTTCGGGCCTTGGATTGACGTAACGTCGCGCGCTTAGACGATGACGTACGTGATGATGAAACAGGTCGCGGCCAGCACGCATAGACCCAAAAGGAAAATGCCGTCGGCGAACCGTTCGATGATGTGCATGCGCTTGGCCGTTCTGGAACGAAGCGCCCAGTAGGACAAAAAACAGGCTATCAGGAAGAGCATCGAATCTATCGAAAGACAATCGTCGGCCATGGTTTTTATGTGTGTGCTGGCCGTAATGATGTGAAGAATGCCGACGCCCGTCAGGCAAACGCCCATCAACGCCGCAGACACGGTGAAAACATGGACGGAAATGTCTTCGTCCAAATCCGGCTCTTTGGCGGGCGCGTCCGGCGCGGTTTCTTGTGGTTTATTCATGAACATGAAGCGTGTTTAGCGGGAAAATATGTCCTGTTTATGGCAGGCATATTTATAGCAACGCATTTAAAAATGATGAAGCAAAGGTAGCAAAATCAGGCATCGATATTAGTGCGGTTGGTTTCGGGAGTTTTTGCCGCCGTAGTGTTTAAAGAATCGGCGGATCCACGAAATGACCCGGGCGCCGTCGTTCGGTTTGTTCAGAGAGGCGAGAGCTTCGTCCAAAAGCGCCTGCGAAAATTTGGGCATGTTAGGCAAATGGAGAAGAGCTTCGACGTAGGCCGGTGAAAATTCCGGATGGGCCTGAAACGACAGGATGGGGGCTTGCGTATATGCCAATCCGGCGAACGGCGCGAAGGCGCTCGACAAAATCACGTCAGCGTGCGGCGGCGGCGCTATGACCTGATCTTCGTGAAAAGCCATCAACGAAACCGAAGAGATTTCGTCCATCCAAGGCCGGGCGTTTGAAACAGCGTAGGCATGAAGGCCGATTCCCCAGCCTTTGGAACTTTTTTCGACGCGTCCCCCAAGCGCATGGGCTATGAGCTGATGGCCAAAACAAATACCGACGATCGGGATTTTGCGATCGATTACTGCGCGCGCGAAATCTTCCAAGGGTTTGATCCATGGCAGGGGATCGTAAACGGCATCGTCCGCGCCGCTGATAAGATATCCGTCGAATTCGCCGACCGACTTGGGCAGTTCGTTGAAAAGAACGTCGAAACGGATGGACTCGAATTCGTTTTCCAGAATGTTTTCGCGGAACACGTTCGCATAACCGCCGAAACGCGCCCGCATTTCAGGGGATTTGCTTTCCACCAAATTGAGTATGCCGATGCGCATTATTTTTCCCAGCCTCTCCCGGAAAACGCGGCCAAAAACGAAAGCCTCCGGCGGCTTGCCGGTGGTGGGCGGTGAGGGGTGTACTTCGGCATAACCTTACATTTTTACGCTCGGCGTTATTCCGCCTCGCGTCAAGGAATGCCTTGTTGTCGCCCCCCTTCTTCGGGGGTTCGAAATCCGTCACTAACCACAAGAGAGACGGGGCATTGCCCCGTCTCTCTTGTGGTGGGCGGTGAGGGGTTCGAACCCCCGGCCTCCTCGGTGTAAACGAGATGCTCTTCCGCTGAGCTAACCGCCCATATCGTCGTTGTTTCGCTTACCAGAAACTGTGGAAAAGTACGATTATTATTTTACGGACGCCTTAAATCCTATAGAGTGCGCGTTTCTCGTCAACGGGAGCCTTTATGATACGTCGAAGCTACGATTGCATTCTGCGGCAGGCCGAAAAGCCCTATGCCGAGTGGATATTGTTCGGGATAGCCCTTGCCGAGGCTTCGTTTTTTCCTTTGCCTCCCGATATTCTTTTGCTGCCGTTGGCCATTGCGCGGCGCGACAAGGCGTGGCGTCTTGCGGCGATATGCACGGCGGGGTCCGTCATCGGAGGGTTGATCGGCTACGGCATCGGCGTGTTCGCAATGGCGACTTTGGGACAGTGGATCGTCGATACCTATCATTTGCAGAACGCGTTTCAGGCGTTCCACGACGGGTTCAACAAATGGGGCGTGCTGATTATTCTTGCAAAGGGATTGACCCCCATTCCCTTTAAGCTGGTGACGATCGCAAGCGGCGTCGCGGGGTTGAATATCGGCGCGTTCGTTTTAGCGGCGCTTGCGACGCGCGGCGCGAGGTTTTTCATTATCGCGGCCTTGGTGCGCAAATTCGGCCACCCGATACGCACGTTTATAGAAAAATACCTGACATGGGTAGCATTGGGCGTTCTCGCCGCGATTGTCGGAGGATTTTGGGTCGTGCTCGGCTGACTACCGTTTTCTATTGATTGTTATTGATGCACGTATAACCATATGAACGATAAGAATAGACATGTGCCCCAAGACCCCCATCCCCATTGGGCACGATACAACTCATATATTCAGACGAAGAAGACGATAATTGATAGGGAACATACCCGCTTGGGCACGTTGGCGTAGGCGTTGGTCCACGATACTGCGGCGCTAGTATGGAAGTGTAGAGGCAGTTATTAGACGGAAAGGGAGGAATACTGCTGTTGCAGGAAGTCGTCGTCATTATCGGCTGCTCTTCACAATTCACCTGTTCGGTTATTTGACAATGGCTATCTGTATCTAACACCGTCCAAAACACAAGGCCGCACCATTGGCCGGGAGAACCATTCCCGCCACTCATCGATTTCCACTGGCAATTTCCGTTCGGCGCATCATTTGTCGTGCAGTTGTTACTGGCGGCTGTGGAAGTCTCTAAACAGGCGATGATGTTTTGGCTGTTCACGTCCATCATGGTTTCGCCAAGCATAGAACAACTTACAGTCACGCAACTGCCGTTCACAGGATTTGTGCAAGCCGTTGCAGCAAAAGCGGACGCGCTGCTCATGAGAAAAAGGGCGGCAGATAGGATGATCGCGTTGCGCATGGCTAGCCCCCGTATAAGGAAACTCTCAAGCCGGTTTATCTTTTTAATGTAAATAACTCGTTAATACTTAGCGCTATCTTCCGCCGCCGACCCGCGCCAAAACCGGCATCAGGTTGATCTCTTCGCGGTTGCGGAGGAATACCAGTTTTTCCGTCGAGCCGTTATCGCAAACGCCGACCAATCCCTCGCGTTGCGTCAGGGAAACGATGGCGGAAAAATCTGCCGAGGGATCGACGTCGTCGGCCATAGGTTGGGGAACGAAGTCGAAACCGAACGCCGGTTTTTGAAAAATAAAGCGCGGCAAGCCGTCTTCGGGATCGTACGCCGCGGCGACGATTCCGAAATTCTGGCGCGCGAAGCCATCCCAGCTGCGCTTGTTGCCCACGGATATTTGCGCGAACACATGATCGCAGATTTGGGCGAGGGGAAGTTCCGACGCGTAAGAAAGCAGATTTTTCGCAAGATCGTTGCCGCGCCATTCGGGATGGCACGCCATGCTTTTGAAAACGACGACGGAGTCCGTCAAAGAAGCGTGGTGAAACGGCACATCGTTGCGCGTGATGACATGAAGCGCGATCGCTTCGCGTAAAGTCAAAGGCCCCATGACTCCCATCTGCGCGACGAGCTTGTTTTCGGCGCGGATGCCGACCAACAATCCCGTCAGGCGCGAGAGCAGATTCTGGAAATAGGCGGTGCCTTGCGGCAAAATGTATCTCTTCCTGTCGGCGGGCAAAGCGGCGCGCGTCGCTTCATGCAGAGCCAGAACCTCGCACAGATCGGAATCGTCGAGAACATCGACTTTTGCGATGCCGCCGGTTTTGGGAAGGGTAAATTCTTTCATTGCTTTGCACGATCTCTTTCAAGAACTGGAGCCAATTTAAGGCCAAAGGATGAAAGTAAAAATGAAAATCGGAAATTTTAACCAAATATTTTAGCGCAAGCGTTCTTTGGGTATTGAATTCAATGTGTTACATCTTGAATTCTTCGCCGAGATACACGCGGCGCACGTCGGCGTTTTCGATAATTTCGTCGGGCGTGCCCTGCATCAGGACTCCGCCGTCGTGAATGATGTACGCGCGATCGACGATTTCAAGCGTTGCGCGCACATTATGATCCGTAATCAAAACGCCGATGCCTCTGTCGCGCAGGTGAACGACCAGATCGCGGATATCGCCCAGAGCGATGGGATCGATGCCCGCGAATGGCTCGTCCAGCAAAACAAAATGCGGTTGCGAGGCGAGGGCGCGCGCGATTTCGAGACGCCGCCTTTCGCCGCCCGACAAGGCGATCGAGGGCGCTTGTCTTAAGTGCGTGATGCCGAATTCGGCCAGCAGTTCGTTCAGTATCGCTTCGCGCGAGCCGTAATCGGGTTCGACGATTTCCAGAACGGCGCGGATGTTATCTTCGACCGTCAGGCCGCGGAAGATCGAGGATTCCTGGGGCAGATAGCCAAGTCCCAAGCGCGCGCGGCGGTACATGGGAAAATCGGTGACGTTAATTCCGTCCAGATAAATGCGCCCCATGTCCGGCTTGACCAAGCCCGTGACGAGATAAAAACACGTCGTCTTGCCCGCGCCGTTTGGCCCAAGAAGGCCGACCACCTCGCCGCGTTGCAACGAAAAGCTTACGTCATGAACGACGGGACGCTTGTTATAGCGTTTGCCGAGATGCCCTGCCTCGAGGCCTTTCCCGTGCGCGGGATGAGGCGCGTTTTTCTTGGCGGGTTTTGAAAGGGGAACGACTTTGCCCAATGAACTCATGGCGTCCCTTCCTGTGTTGTCGCGGCGGGAGCGGTTGCTGGTTTGGCTGTTTTCGATGCCGATTTGGCCGGAAGCAAGGCGCGGACGCGGCCCGATCCGCCGTTGAGCAGGCGGCTTTGGTTGGACGCAAAATCGGATTCTCCGACGTCTCCGGTCAATTGGGTTCCGTCGGGACGCGTGATGCGCACGTGGCCCGTAATGATCGCGATATCGCGGGCGGCGTCGTAAACGCCCCGATCGCCGCGCGTGACGTCGTTTTTGGTAATGACGGTGACATTGCCGACGGCGGTCATTTTATAGAGCTGATCCTTTCCGCTTGGTTGATCGCGAAATTCTGCCGTCAAAACGTCGCCTGTAATATGGCGGTCGCCCTTAACGGCGACGGCGTTGCCGCGGGCGACGGCGATTTTCGTTTCGTCCCAGTATTCGAGGCTGTCGCGCGCCGTCACGACTTGCTTGTCGGTTTCATAACGCAAGTTGTTGCCGGTCACGACGATTACGTGCTTATCGACATCGTCCACGGCGTGGTCTCCCGTAATGCGAGCGCTGCCTTTAAGGATCACCACATGGCCTTCGGCGGTCATTCTGTCAATATCGCCCGTTGAATTGTCGGATTTTTTATCGGCAGGAGGTTTCGGCAGTTTTTTTCCGGAGGCGTCTTTGGACGTTTCCGGCGTTTCGCGCTTATGCGCCGTCAAAAGATCGGCCATGACGGTCAACTCGCCGCGCACGGCCTTGGCGTTCCCTCTGGCGACATAAATGCTTTGATCCTGATACCATTCGAGGGATTTGTCCGCCGTGACTTCGATCGGTTGCGGGGCAGGGGGAGCCGTTTGGACGGCGGGCGCGGCTTTTCCCTCGGCAAACGCAGGGCCGCCAAGCAGGAAAATGAACATGAAAACGCAAGCGCCGGTGCGCATATAAAGCCTTGTTCGGTTTGTTTTCTTTATTATTCAATAATCCTTGATTTAGGGTAAAGACGGTTTATCAGAAGCTTGGCTTCCGTGTAAACTGAGGATTGCCTTAGCGGGGCCTTCGACGATCACCGTATGCCCCGAATCCAGAAAACGGAAGCCAACTCCGCGAACGGTGCCAAAAGCCCCTTGAATTAACACGTCTTTATCGCCCCAAGCGTCGTTATTGTTCAAGTTAATCTGGGCTTCGTCGGTCGTGACCTGATAGCCTTTATCGTGGAAAATCTGAACATTCCCGCCCAGCCACAGTTTTTTGCCGATTTCGTCATAACGGCCATAATCGGCCTTTCCGTCCATCCATGCGCCGCTTTGAAGCGTAATTTCGCCCTCGGGTTTAACGAGATCGTAAATGCCGTGCAAAGCCGAAGGACGCGTGGCTTGCTTCGCCAAAAGCGAATACGGCTGGTTTTTGTCGTCCACCCCCGTGTAATGCAGATTGTCGATGACGAGATCGGGAACGTCTTTGGCGACATCCAGCATCTTGAAATTGGGAAGCAAAACGGGCCATAAAAACAAAAGCAAAACGATAATAATCGCGAGCAAAGGCAACCATAGGCGCAATCGGCGGACAAAGCGGGCCATGCGTCCCTCGCGGGCGCGTTCCATGCGCTTGGTCAGGCGCGGACGGATGAAATCCAACCGGCTGGGGTGCGACTGTCCTTGCTGAGTCTTGCTCATGCCGCGATTTTACAGCCTATGAAGGCGGAAAACACTAACTTATTCCGGTTTAGTCCGGTTTTCTCGTCGGTTTATGCGAGAAGATATCGACATCGCGCCATCCGGCGACATCCAGTTCCGCGCGAACGGGCAGGAAATCCATAATTTTACGCGCCAATTCGGCGCGGTTTTCGCGCGCGAGCCGGGCATCCAGCAAGGATTTAATTTTATGCAGGTACAGAACGTCCGAAGCTGCGTAGGTCAACTGCTCCTGCGAAAGCGCGGGCGCGCCCCAATCGGACGTTTGCTGTTCCTTGGACATATCGAAACCGAGCAAATCGCGGCTTAAGTCCTTCAGGCTGTGGCGATCCGAGAAGGTGCGCACAAGCACCGAGGCGATCTTCGTGCAATAGACGGGCTTTGGCATGACGCCCAAGTAGCGGAAAATCGTCGCCAGATCGGCGCGCGCGAAATGAAACAATTTCATAACTTTGGGGTCGGCCAGAAGTTTCTTGAGATTCGGCGCGTCATAGCGCCCGGCGGGAAACTGGACCAGATGCGCGTTGCCGTCCCCCGACGACAGTTGAACGAGGCACAACCGGTCCCTGTCCCAGTTAAGCCCCATGGATTCGGTGTCGATAGCGACGCAATCGCCGAAAGAGACGTTCAAGGGCAAATCGCCGACATGCAGGGTAATGGTCATAATCAACGCTTCCTTTAAAGTGTGAGAGGGAGTGATAACACGCCCTTGGCGGAAGATCAAAAGGCGTGTTATGGATGGATAGATTGAAGGCTATTCTCATAAAGTCCCCGTCATTCCGCAGAATTCGCAAATTTGCTTTTTCTTGCAAATTTGGGAATTTATGCGGAATCCGATTTGATTTTCTTGTTGCAAACAAACCAAATCGGATTCCGGACAAACTTTCTCTCGCGCAAGAAACGCGAAGAGAAAGTTTTCCGGAATGACGATAGGATAAAAACATAAGGATTCTCTCCTTGTCTCCTCTTGCCGTCAGTTGGGTTTTATCGACGATATCCGGATACGGCATCTACGGGATGCAAATCCTGCTTCAGTATTTGCGGCGCGGAGGGGAAGCGAAGAATTTTATCCTTACGAGCAAGTCTTCGGTTATCAGTTTGCCGCCTTTGGAGCAAGCCAAAGTCGCCGCCAGTTTCGGCCTGTCGGAAAAAATCCACGCTTATCTGAAGGAAAATCCGCAGGAGAAGCTCTTTTTTAAACACGCCGTCCTTCACGGAAGCAGCAACGACTTTCTCGGTTTTCAGGGGCAGGACCGCATATGGGGAAAGCCAAACGTCGCCTGCGTGGCGCTTGAACATATGTTTTTAACGGAACAAGGAAGAAAAATTTCAAAGAACTACGATATGTTCATCGCCATTTCGAAATGGAACGCCGAGTATCTTAAAAGCCTCGACATCGGGCCCGTGCATCTGTGCTATCAAGGCATCGACCCCGCCCTTTTTCATCCGGCGCCTGGAACGGAGCTTTACCGGAACCGTTTCGTTATTTTCTCGGGAGGAAAATTCGAATACCGCAAAGGGCAAGACATCGTTCTGGCCGCTTTCAAGCGTTTTTACGCTACCCATTCCGATGCGCTCTTGGTGACGTGCTGGCAGTCTCTTTTGAGCCCGAACGCCGCCGCTTTCTCTTTGGCGGGGCATTGCCAAGACGTTCCCGAACTCCAGCAATCCGGATTGAAAATCGCGCCTTGGCTTTTGAAGCAGGGATTGCCGCAGGGCAGCTTTGTCGATCTGCCTTTTACCCTCAATTTGCTGATGCCTTCGGTTTTGCGCGACTGCGATATGGCGGTATTTCCGAACCGTTGCGAAGGAGGCACGAACCTCGTGGCGATGGAAGCGATGGCGTGCGGCGTGCCGACATATGTTTCCTACAACACGGGGCAAAAGGATTTGGTCGATCTTATCGGCTGCAAAGTTTTGAGCTCCCAGAAACCTGTCAAAGCGCCGCCGTCGATGCCCTCGGTCGAAGATTGGGGCGAAACGGATGTGGACGAAGTCGTGGCGGCGATGGAATATGTGTACGATAACCGCGCCTCGTCCCGCGCCGATGCCACTGTCGTTGCCGGACGCATGAAGGAGTGGGCGTGGAGCGATATGAACGAAAAACTGTTGCAGGTCGTCTGCGACGGAAGGACGGATGTATGAGCAAGCCTTTGATCGTCGTCGGAACGCCGTGCTTCGGCGGCGTGGTGTCGCAGGATTACACGATGTCGCTTCTGGCTCTTTCCGCCGCCGCGGCAGGGCAGGGGTTCGATGTGGCCGTCGTGATGCTCGGCAATGACGCGTTGATCCCCCGCGCGCGCAGCGCGATCGTCGCGAAGTTTCTCGACAATCCGGCGACGACGCATCTTTTATTCATCGACGCCGACATTTCTTTTTTGCCTGAGCAGGTGGCGCGGATGCTGAAATTCGATAAGGACTTCGTTGCCGGATTGTATCCCGCCAAAATCATCGATTGGAACCAGCTCGCGCAACGTTTCGGGCATAGCCAAGAGACATTGGACGAAGCAGGCCTCGCTTACGTCGCGGCTTTCTGCGAAGGAGACGAAGCCAGAACCGAAAACGGATTTGCGACCGGCGTTTATGCGGGAACCGGTTTTCAGCTTATCAAGCGCGGCGTTTTCGAGCGCATGATTGAGGCCTATCCCGAGACGAAATATAAGGCGTTGCACGCTTTTCCGCGTCCAGCCGCGGCTTCCGACAATCTCTATGCCTTGTTCGATTGCATGATCGATCCCGATACCGGCGTTTACTTGAGCGAAGATTATTCCTTCTGCCGCCGCTGGCGCGCGATCGGCGGAGAAATATGGTGCGATCTGAACAGCAAGCTCAACCACAGCGGTTCCTACACGTACCGTGGAAATACGGCTCCCCGATATGCAGCCGACGGAGGCAAAAAATGACCGAACCTTCTCTTGTCGCCATCGGCGTGCCTTCCGGCGATATGGTTCAAGCGGATTTTGCGATGTCGCTCGCAATGCTATGCCTGAATCCCGGAGTGCCGGTCGCCCTCGTCAATTCGCGCACGTCGCTCGTTCCTTTGGGGCGCAACCAATGCGTCGGAGCGGCGCAAATCATGAAGGCTTCGCATCTTTTGTTTCTCGACTCCGACATGGTTTTTCCCGCCGACACGCTGAAGCGTTTGCTGGCGCACCGGAAAGATATCGTCGGCGCGACGTATGCGATGCGCGCGGCCCCGTTTCATCCTTTGACCATTACGGAAGAGGGGACTCTTGCCCATGTGACCTCCGGCCTTCGCCGCGTCAAATTGTTGCCCACCGGATGTTTACTGATACGCGTCAACGTGTTCGACGCGTTGAAAGCGCCATATTTCAATCTTGAAACAGACGGCGCGCAGCTGCGCGGCGAGGATTATTATTTCTGCGAAAAAGCGCGCGCGGCAGGTTTCGATTTGTGGTGCGACGGAGATTTATCTCTTCAACTCGGCCACGTCGGACAGAAGATCAATCGAATCGCCGACGCTTGAAAGCGAATGCTCGCGGATTAAAATTTAAAATCGTCGAAATAATTTTTTCATTTCGGTAAAAACGGCTCGGCAATTTTTGCCTAGCTGAGTCATAAGCGGCAAAATTTGCCGCGCTACATCTAGTGTCGCTCATGATAAATCATGGGCTTAGCGAGATTATATGTATGGCATGAATTTCGCATCCACCAATCTGTCGTTAAACATAGATTCATTTTTATGGTTCACGTTTAACAAACTTAAACCCGCAGAAGGAGTCTGCGCTCAACCTCTGAAAGGAGTTCTACTATGGCGATTGGTGATATCTCCCTGAGCTCGGCAGCTCGCGCAAACCTCACGGCTTTGCAGAACACGACGGCTCTTCTCCAAGAAACGCAGGAGCACTTGTCTACGGGTAAGACCGTTAACTCGGCTTCTGATAACGCGACGGCTTACTTCGCGTCGAAAGGCTTCCTCAACTCGGCGAACGGGTTGGCGACGGTGAAAACCAACCTTTCGACGGCGCTGGAAGCGGTGAACTCGTACGATAACTCGATTAACGACATTAACGACGTCGTTACCGAGCTTCAAGGCCTTGTGACTCAGGCTCTTGGTACGACGGATACCTTAACGCGCGCAGGTCTTGCTTCGCAGTTTAATTCCTTGACGACGCAGCTTGATCAGATGGTCAATGACGCGACGTTCAACGGCACGAACCTGCTGAACAGCTCCACCAACACCTTGGTGGTTTACTTCAACGCAAACGACGGTACCGCATTGACGATCACCGGCGTGAATATCACCACGGCGGGTTTGCTTGGAACAACCGGCGGCGCTGCGGGCGGTTCTTGGGCGACCAACGCGGATATTGACGTCAATCAGTCGTATTTGCTGACCGCACTCGGAACGTTGACGACCGACGCCTCTCAGTTCGGTGGTAACGCGACTTTGATTCAGACCAGGCAAGATTTCACGTCGAACCTGATCACGTCGCTGCAAAACGCATCGAACGACTTGACGGCGGCCGATACGAATACGGAAGGCGCGAACTTGCAAGCTCTGCAAGCTCAAGACTCTCTCGGCATCGTGTCGTTAGGAGTTTCGGGAACGCTCGAAAGCGCGATCTTGAAGATTCTCTAAGAAGACTAGGAAAGGGCGGGCCTCAGACGGCCCGCCTTTTTCTTAGAATATATTTTTCTCGAAGGAGTCGGGAGCATGCCATTGAAAATTCGCGTCAAGCCGGAAGGCAAAATATTCGCAGGCGGCGCGGTTCTTAAAAATGTCGGGACGCGTCCCGCCGATCTCCTGATTCTCTCCGACAGTCCCGTGTTGCGCGAAGGCTATTTGATGAACATGGATCGCCGCAGCGATTCAGACGTGTCGAACGTTTATTTTCTTTTGCAAGTTATCTATTTATTCAAGGGCAAGGACAAGCCGATGGATAGCCTCGTCATCGAGACCGTCAAAAACTTTGGCAAGCTTTATCCAGCTTATGAAACCGATGTTGCGCAAATCATTCAACATCTTGAAGCCCGTGAAAGTTTTAAAGCTTTAAGAGTTGCGCACGCAATGTTGGCGCAGTATGAAAGAAGCACGCAAGGCGTTTCCACGCCAGCGTCCCCGCCTGTCACAGCAGCGCCTTCTGTATCTGCACCATCAACGCCCTTGGAGAATTAAGTCAATGCCGTCGAATTCGTACGAAAAAGTCAATATTTATGGTAAAAATCAGAAGGTTCAAACCGTGCCGACGGGAAATAGCCGCGAAACGGACGCGCGCGCGTTGTTGTATTGCGCGAGCAAATTGAACGATGTGAAGGAATTGATGGGAAAAGACGTTAAATCGAAGAAAAATCTGAAGATATACGGCGAGGCCATCCGAACCAATCAGCGTTTGTGGACGATTTTTCAGGTTGCTTTGTCGGATGGGGAAAACCCGCTGCCGATACCTTTGAAAGTCACGCTCTTAAATCTAAGCCGGTATGTCGATAGAACCAGCTTCAGCGCAGTCGGAAAATTTGCTCCCGACCTTATCGACAGCCTCATCAACATCAATCGCATTATTGCCGCGGGGCTTAGCAAGCCTTCGGTGGGAGAGGAGACCGCGCCACCGGCTTTGGATATGCGCGATATCCCTACATCGTTGATGACCTCGGCGTAATTTTGACAACAAGGGCAGGGTCTAAACGGTTATGCTTGAATGCTGCGTTTGGATATCTAAAAGTCGCATAAGATATATTATGTTAAATTGAGGCGGGAAGCAGAGGGGCTATTTGGCCTTATTTGAATTGCCCTCGTAGTGCTCATACTTGCCACGCAAGTCCTTAACGATCGCAAGCGGCGCTCCCATGCGCTCGACCCGGATGATTTCTTTTCCCGGGCGCATGTTTTGGCACATCCATCGCGTCGTCGAGAGAAAGAATTCGGCCGGTTCGTTGGCGACGACGGCTTCGTAATCCGGCGGCAGATAAATCGTCGCCGAAGACCACGATCCGCAAATGGCGACCTTATAAATCTTACCGGCCGGAACGCCGCCTTCGCGCGCGACATACTTTTGTATTTTTTGGGCCGCTTCCTTAAACGATGAACCCCAATAATCCAGCTCATAACGGCCATAAGCGCCTTTCACGCCCCCCGCAAAGCTGTTTGTATAAATATATTCGTATGGATGAAGCCGCGCCATAAGAACGATTTGCGCACCGATCAACGAGAAAAAGGCCAGAATAAGAACGGCGCCAACCGCGCGGCGAACGGATTGTTTTTCGGATATGGAAAGACAAAAAGAAAATAACTCGCGCGCCGCAAACGCCGCGACGACCGAAGCCAAAGGAATAACGAACAAAAAATGCCTGACGGCGTCGTAAAGCGCCGGACGACGTAGAATCGCATATAAAACGGGAACCGTTGCCGTCAAAAGCAAGAGAGAAAAACTTTGTTTTTGCGCGGGATTCATCGAACGCCAGATTTTAGGCATGAAGGCGACGGCGGCGGCCAATAGAAACAGAAAAATTTCCGGCAACTGAATGCCGAAATAGAGCGGAACATAGGTCCACGGCAATTCCGTCGACCGGTAAATAACGCCGTCGAGCAATACCTCGACATCCTGCGGAAAGTTGCTGAATTCGCTCAGGGCGCGCAAGGGATTTGCTATCGGGTTTTGTTGCGCCCACGGCCAGCAGACGAGCATGATCGCATAAGCGAACAAACCAACCGGCAAAACCACGCGTCCCGCACGCTTAACAATATCCAAGGCCACGGCGCGCGCCGTTCGGGCGTCGAAATGTCTGGCTAACGGGAGCAGGGCCGCGACGCCCATCGGCGCAAGCCAGAAGGCGAAAATCATGACGCCCCCTACCCTGACGCCCAACGTCAGGCCAAGAATAAGTCCAAGTTTTACCAAGCTCGCTCGGTCGGGGTTCATATAAACGCGCGACATATAATAAATCGCCCAGACAATTCCCGCGGCAAAGGGAATATCCTTGGGATTGTTGAACATGTGTCCGTAGAAAGACGGAACCGTGACGCATAAAATCAGCGCCAGCAAGCCGATGATTTCGCCGCCGAGAAACCGGCCGAGTTTCCACGTGCCCCATAATCCCAGAAGGCCGAACATCGCGTTCAATAAATGGCGCGTATCGTAGATTCCGAGAAACGTGAAAGAGTCTATAATGGCGGCCAATCCGTCGAATAGGCCTCCGTACAGATACAAATTGAAAATTTGCGCATAGCGCAAGTCTTTAAAGCCGGAGGCGTAATAATCGGCGATAGCCTGTCCGTATTGGTTTTGAAGCTCTTCGTCCCACGTCACGCCGTAATCGCGAAAGGTGCGAAGGATCAGGACGAAAAGAACGCCGAAAAGGCCGATCGCTGCATAACGGCAGATTTTCGGATTGAAGATCAACATTCGATCACCAATCCGTCATGGGCGGGCAAGACGCCTGCGGGAAGACGGCGGACCAAAGTGTCGTAATCCATATGATGACTGAGATGCGTCAAGTAAGCGCGTTCGGGCTTTATCTTCTCGATCCATTCCAGGGCTTGATCCAGATTTAAATGCGTCGGATGAGAGTCCGGACGGACGCAATCGAGTATCCACGTTTTCGTTCCCCGTAGCGCTTCTACGGCAGCGGCGTCGAAATAATGAACATCCGTCGAATAGGAAAAATCGCCGAAACGAAAGCCCAGCGAGCGTTTGGTGCCGTGATTTTGGAAGAATGGTAAAACGGAAATAGCTCCAACCGTAAACGCGCCCGAGATTTCATGCGGCGTCACCGACGGCTTATAGAAATTTCCTTTTCCTGCCCCTAAAAAGATATAACCGAATCTGTTGCTCAGTTCGATCATCGTCATTTCGTCCGCGTAGATGTCGACCGGCTTTTGCGTCAGCCAGTTGATGCTGCGCAATTCGTCGATGCCGTGGCAATGATCGGCATGCGCGTGCGTAAAAAGGACTGCGTCGAGTTTTTTTAATTCGCACGCCAAGAGTTGCTGGCGCACGTCGGGCGAGGTGTCGACGAGAATTGTCGTTTCCTCGTTTTCGACTAAAATCGAAACTCGCGTGCGGCGGTTGCGCGGATTCTGGGGATTGCAAGCGCCCCAAACGCCTCCGATGAGCGGCACTCCCCCCGATGAACCGCAGCCGAGAACGGTGATTTTCATTTTGAAGCCTCCGGAGGGCATTTAGTGAAAAGCTTGAAGAAATTATCGGTCGTCGCCTTTGCGATTTCGTCGAAATTGACGCCCTTGGCTTCGGCCAGAACTTCCGCCGTTTTCACGACATAGGCGGGTTCGCATGTTTTGCCGCGATAAGGCTCCGGCGCAAGATATGGCGCGTCGGTTTCGACCAAAATCCTGTCCATCGGGATAGCGCGGGCGATGTCGCGCAAATCCTGAGACTTTTTGAAAGTCAGGATTCCGGAAAATGATATATATAGACCGAGTGTAAGCCCTTCTTCCGCTAAGTGACGGCGCGAGCTGAAGCAATGCAAGACGCCGGAAACTTTGCCTTCGTCTTTCAAAATGCGAAGCGTGTCTTCCTCGGCGTCGCGGCTATGGATCGAGACAGGAAGCTTCGCTTCTTGGGCCGCGCGGATGTGACGGCGGAAGCTTTCCTCCTGCGCCTCGCGGGGCGAGGAATTATAAAAATAATCGAGGCCTGTTTCGCCGATGCCGACAACTTTGGGATGAGACGCGGCCTTGACGATGTCTTCGACCTTAACCTTTTCCGCCTCTTCGCCCGCAACGTGCGGATGAATTCCGATCGTGCAGAAAACGGACGTATAGCGTTCCGCTGTCGCGCAAACGATGTCGAATTCCCTTTGCCTTGTGCAGACATCGACCATTCGCCCGACGCCGGCCCTGAGAGCGCGCGCGACAACGCCTGCCTGATCTTCGACAAGCTTCGGAAAATCGAGATGGCAATGGCTATCAATTAACATAAGTCAAAAGGAACAGGTTTTAACCCGTTTTGCAAGAATCCTGTTGTTTTCTTGAGTTTAAAGAGCGCGAGCGTTCGCGCTGACATCATCGGCGATGACGACGAGATAGGCCAAATCTTCGGCTTCGCGCCAGCGGCGGCAGGCTTCTTTTGCGCCGGATTCGTCTTTTTCCTGAGATGCCAAGGGATTATTCAAAAGACGAAGATAGGCGTCATGCGCGGCTTCGGCGCGGGCTTCGAGCCACGAGGGCAAAGAATCGATATCTATGGAATCAAATTCCGACGACGTCAGTTCGCGGCGCACGCGCTGCGAAACATGGGTGCCATAACGGCGATGAAGCTCCTCATATGTCAAAATCGATCCCTCGTTGCGCTTTCTGTGTATTTAATGCCTGGTTTGACAGCGAATGTTGTCCTTCATGACCGAAATCACATTATTTAATCTGTCTTCGTAAGAAAGCTTGGCCACGCGATATTCCGGAATCCCCTCGAATTTCTCCAACGTGCGCAAAATGACGCGCGCATTGTCCATACCGAAGCGGTTTTCCAATTCAATAAAATCCAAGTCGCCGAAGCCGGTCGTATTTTTCTCCATGAAAAGATCGTCCTTCTTATTTCCGAAATAATTGCCGATAGAATTCGCTGAATTTATAATATACGATCGGCTTGGCTACCTTTTTTAGAAAATAACCTACCTATTATTGGTTGTAAAGTGGAAAAAAAGAGGGGATAGAGCATCCCCCTGCCCTTCCTAATATTATAAAATAAGTTAAAGGCGTTAGATCGACCCAGCCGCGAGCTTGACCTTCAGGCCGTCGAGGTCCTTGGTGAAGACGATCTGGCAAGCGAGGCGCGAATCCGCCGTGACGTCGAACGTGCCATCGAGCATGCCGATTTCCTCTTCGCTCGGTTCGGGAAGTTTGGCCTTCCACGCGGGATCGATATAAACGTGGCATGTCGCGCACGCGCAACTGCCGCCGCATTGCGCCAGAATGGGAATCCCTCCTTCGCGGATGATTTCCATCAGCGTCCATTCCTCGGTCGCCTGAAGTTCGTGCTCTTTGCCTTGCATATCGGTTAGAAATACTTTCATAGCCTTCATCCTGTTTTCTATCTGGTTATGATTTTACGCCGCATTCTTCCCGACGCCAAGCTTTCCTTGAATGTCGCTTGACGAGGTCGTGTACTGGAAGCGATAGCGTTTGTCGGGATGGATATAGGTAAACGCCTTTCTTGCCATCAGCGCGGATTCGTGAAAAGCCGACAAAATAAGCTTCATTTTTCCCGGATAAGTATTGATATCGCCAATGGCGAACACCGTGGGCTCGCTGGTTTCAAAATCCGCCGTGTTAACGGGGATAAGATTCTCTTGCAAATTCAAGCCGAAATTCGCGACCGGCCCAAGTTTCATCGTCAATCCATAAAAGGCCAGAATGGTATCGCACGACCAATCCACGGCATTCTTGGCTTCATCGACCAAGGTAACGCTTTGAACCTGTCTCTGTTCGCCTTTAATCGCCGTCAGGTTCGCGATTTTCAAGTCCATTTTTCCCGCCGCAACCAGAGCTTGCATTTTGCCGACGCTGTCGGGCGCGGCGCGGAATTCGCTGCGGCGATGGATGAGCGTGACGCGTTTAGCGATGGGCTGCAAATTCAACGCCCAATCGAGCGCCGAGTCCCCTCCCCCCGCGATGACGAGATTCTTGCCCCGGAATTGTTCTTTCTTGCGGACGGCATAGAAAACGGATGTGCCCTCGAAAGTTTCGATGTCCTTGATGGGAGGACGCTTGGGCGTGAAGCTGCCTCCGCCTGCGGCGATAATAACAAGGCGCGCGTCGATGACCGTTCCGGCATCCGTCGTCAGACGCCATTTGCCGTCTTGAAGCTTCGTCAGGCTTTCGGCCATTTGCCCGAGATGAAACACGGGATGAAAAGGCTCGATCTGCTTAAGCAAACGCTCGGTCAGCTCCGCGCCGGTGCAAATAGGAACGGCAGGAATATCGTAAATGGGTTTTTCGGGATAAAGCTCGGCGCATTGGCCGCCAGGCCTGTCGAGAATATCGACAAGGTGGCATTTGATATCGTTAATCCCCAGCTCGAACACCGAAAACAATCCCGCAGGCCCGGCGCCCACGATAACGGCGTCGGTTTCCATGGGATTTTGCGAAAGTGGCTCTGTCATTATTGATTTTCCTGTTTTTCGAACTTTATGCGAGTTCAGCGTCTTAGCCGAAGAGGAACATATCATCAAGTCTTCTGTCTATTTTTAGGTGTAATCCAACTTCCTTGCGGCGGCAAAAGAAAACCAATAGAATTACGCATGCCTTTTAGCGAAATCCTTATGGAAATACAGCGCATTGGAACGGCCGTGCGCGTCTCCGCCATCGACGCGGACAGCGGAACCGAGATCGTGTTTCAAGCGCCGGCCTCGACCAGCCGCGCCGCTTTGAAAAAACTCGCGGCGAGCAAAATGCGCTATGTGATTAGAAAAGAGAAGGACGCGAGAAAGCGGGAGGCCGAAAATAACGAGGATTAAGGCGATAAACATCCTCTTTTGCGCCTGAATCCCCGTATGCGAGAAACGCATGCAACTAAATATCCCGCTTGATTCAAAGGCCAACCTCGTCTAACAGTTCCCCCCTCATGGCTTATAAATATTGACGGTGCTGCTTAACGACTATAACACGCTACATGCACATGGATAGAAGCCGAAAGGCCTAATCATGAGCGTGTCCCCTTCGTCTAGAGGCCTAGGACATCACCCTTTCACGGTGGTAACACGAGTTCGAATCTCGTAGGGGACGCCATAAAGAAAAACCCCCAAATTGGGGGTTTTTCTTTATGCCCCTCCGAGGTTCGAAGTCGGAAAAGAGTTCGATGGCAAGCCATTCAATTAGCGTTCGCGGAAGCTCCGCGAACGCACGAAAACAAAAAAGTTATGGCGCAGACAGGGCGAGCGGCGCAAGCCGAGCTTGCGAGGCGAGGCGCCGAGAAGCCAATCTCGTAGGGGACGCCAAAGTTTTTTCATTGGAAAAATCAATAGAGTGCAGCAGCACACCAAACAAAATCTGGGCACTCAGAGTTGATATTGATTTGCAGTTAAAACTATAAATTAGGGCCTTTGCCTGCATCCAGTTTATTTTTTTGCTTTTTGGACGGTCGCTCTGGTTGTTCAACCGCCTTTTTATCCGCTTTTTTATCAGGAGACGCAGCCGCCGACGCAGTTGTATCAGCAGAGGGAGTCGGTTCTACACGAGGCACAGGGGTCGGTTTAGAGAAAGCAGAAAGCACCGTTTGCACGGACTCCCGAATTTTCGATGAATTGATAACCGGAGCTTTTTTCTTTTTGAACGGGTTAAATTTAAAAACGGCCATAGTAATCGCGCCGCCTCCGGCCAGAACGCCAACTACTCCAGTAATTCCAGCGACTCCGGATACTAAACCAGCGATTCCTAGCAGCAGAGTAACCGCAAAATATATATCATTTCTTTTACCGGAGTCTTTTTTGTCTTTCTCCCGTTCTGCTTTTTCCGTTTCAAGCTGCGATTTTACGGTAGTAAGCGACTTATTACTTTTAGCAAGCTCGTCATTGGCAGAAGTAAGCTCTTTTTGGGTTCGACTAAGTTGTTCATTTAAGACTCCCAAAGACGTGTTCGCAGACGTTAACATCCGGGCGTTTGTTTCGCGTTCTTTCTGTGCGGTCTTTCGCTCTTCTAACGCGGAGTCGCGTTCCTTCTGGGAAAACTCTCGTTCTATTTGAGCGGCGCGGCGCTCGCTTTTCAGTTCGATAGACAATTGGTCATATCGCTTTTCTTGCGCTTCGAACGCAATTTTATGATTGCCTTCAATTCGACTTAGAATTTGAAATAGTTCTTTGAAATATGAGATGAACGCTTGCTGACGAATTGCCTCATCGTATTTTTCATCTTTGGCGCGCTTATCCTGTCCAACATATTCAACAAAATTTGAAACCCATTTATCGTTCTTTAGATCAACGCGTGCCTTTGTTAAATTTTCATGACTTACTTCTGCCAATTTTATGAAGGCAATGTAAGCATACGGGGCAATAGGGTCAGACTTCCATCTGCCTTCCATGAAAACATCATGCGCCTGTGTAACAACATCGTGAGGAATACGAACAGCCATAAAATATCTCCGACAGAATATGAGGAGATTTTATAAGATTATGATTAGAAGATTGTTAATTCTGAAAAACAATTCCGCAGTACTGATGAAAAAAAGCACCGATTTAACCGACTTAAATTGTTTTTATAAATCGAGCGCGTTGGGGTGGTCTTTGACAAAACTCTGAACGAAGTCTTCACGCGGCGGCATAGCTTTTACTGCTTCAATCGTCGCTTGATTTAAGCGGGCAAAGGCCCAAACCATCCGCGCCTCGGGGGTTTCAGGAACGCGATCAGATACAGGCAAGGTAACTTCCCGCACCGCGCGCATGATAGATTTTTGAGTCATCAACACGTTTTTGGCCCCGATACCAGATGCCAGCGACATATCCATGCCAGCCACTCCGGCAACGCTTTCGCTGTCGCCCATAATGTAATCGTTCCTTTCCTATATTTCCAGACGTTGTTTCAAATAAATGCTTTCATACGAATATGTTAGATCAAGATACACGGGTATAATTGATAAACCATTAATATTATTGGTTAAAAAACCAAAAACATATCTAACCGTTGATAATGGTATGCGTTTTCATGGACTATTGCTTGTTTAGCTTGAGTCTAACTTGCCAGTGCCCAGATTTATCCCGTCCGGCACGCCAAAGAAAAAGCTCCCAATGGCTTCCGGGGAAAAAGCTCCATGGTCCGAATTGGGCGCATCGGCCAAACATCGAGCGTAGCCTCTTGTTTCTCAATAAAAACGATTCTGGCACGTGTATTGCGTGGCATCCCGGACGACTAACCATTCTCCGCTTCTTTCAAGGAAGAAAACTATGGCAGATTTTGCAGTTCCCTCTGCGCCCGCGCAAGACCAGTGGCCCGCGACAGCGCCGTTACCCGCCCCTTTCGCCGGTGTGCTTGACGGCGTTCATGAGCAAAGCCGAGCCTTTGAGAATCTGGATTCTTTGCGCGGGTTCGTATCGGTTGACACTCTTTGGCATCGGAAGACGCAATCGAATGTCCCGAACGCGCATTTCTGTTTTGCCCATAAAATATGGAGGCCCGTCACGGTGCATGAAGTCGTGGCGGAATTTCTTCGTTCGGAACGCTATAAATTTCCCGAAACAAGCCTGCCTGAACTAATGAGTCTGACGGAAACGCCAGATATTAAGAACGCGCACCACAACCATAGGCGCCTTAGGCTTCTTTATATTCTGCGCCGACATATCTTCGGAGAAATACCCCCCGATACGCAATGGTACGAAGTGCGGAATCTTACAGATCGGGAATTGGACGATTTGCACGTCATTGCACGCATTGGGTGGGATTGGCGGCCCAATCCGGACAACCAACACCCGGAGGACAAAAACGAAGTGCGAAAGGTTGCCAAACGCAGGCCTCTCGAACTAATCGCGCCGTCGGATGCATGGCCGCGGCCTATTTTATGGGGTCACGAAAAAACAGGCCCGTTTACGATCATCGAAGGCAACAATCGCCTGATTGCCTACGTTGGAAGCCGTCAAACGGGGCTGGATATCCCCGTGTTGATCGGTTTGTCAGCAACTCCGTGCCCTTGGCATATTTTCGACCCCGCCAAGTCGATAGTAAACGACCTATGGCAACATACAAACTGATACCAAACTCGGCACATCCTTCCTAAAAAGCGTCGGCGGCATACTCCGATATACAGGCACGTTGTATGTCGTTCGCTATTAGATATATAATATAGCCAAGGACCTAGAGATGCCGAATCGAGATGTCGCCTTCGGGCAAACAGGAGCTCTGCTTATGCAAAACATTCCCTCCGTCGATACGCATCTTCATTATAACCTCGCTTGTTTTTCGGATTGCTTTGCCTTCGGCGTCACAAAAACCCTGCTTTTCTTTACGAACATCCTTTTCGGCAAACGTTATGGGCATCGCGCCGTGGCGGTGGAAACCATAGCCGCGGTTCCGGGCATGGTCGGAGGAGCGATCACCCATCTGAGATGCCTGCAACGCGCGCGTAACGATAACGGATGGATCAGGACTCTTATCGAAGAGGCCGAGAATGAACGCATGCACCTCATGACTTTCATTCAGATTGCCAAGCCGACGTTGTTCGAACGTCTCTTTATTGCGACCGCGATGTGGCTTTTCTATTTCGGTTTCTTCGCCCTTTATCTGATAAGCGCGAAAACGGCTCACCGCACCGTCGGTTATTTCGAGGAAGAGGCCGTCAACAGTTATACGCAGTTTCTGCAGGCTATCGACGAAGGCCGCTTCGCTAATTGCGCGGCGCCCGCCATCGCCAAGCGTTATTGGAGCCTGCCCGACGACGCGACTTTGCGCAACGTCGTGCTTGCCGTGCGCGCCGACGAAGCCCATCATCGCGACGTCAATCATAATTTCTCGAGTGAATTGTCGAGGAAACCCGTTCTGCCGATATCCCCCTACCCCGAGCATGCCGAAGAGATACGCGATATTATGTAATTTTTCCGCGCCCGATGCTTTGGTTCATGCCCTACTTTATCCAACCGCCGCCGAGGCTTTTGTAAACCGCGATAAGATTTTGCGACTCGTCGGCGCGAGCCTGAATGAGGCGGCCTTGCGAGGCGTAGAACGCGCGGTCTGCGTCCAAAACTTCAAGCCGCGAGGTCAAGCCGTTTCGATAGCGTTCCTCGGCAACGGCGCGGGACCGTTCGTTCTTTTCGGCGTCGCTTTGAACCGATTGAAGGAATTTTTCCTGCTCGGCATAGGCGGTCAGCGAGCGTTCGACGTCCGATAAAGCGCTGATAACCGTTTTCTGGTAACGCGCCAGCGCTTCCTGCTGCTGCGCGTTCGCGGCGTCGAGATTGGCCGACAAGCCGTTGTAGCTAAGGATCGGCCATAAAATGCCGCCGCCCGCCGTCCACGATTGGTTGATCGGCGTCACAAGCTTGCTGGTGCTGGAATTCAAGACGCCGAAGAATCCGGTTAAAGAAACGTCGGGAAAGAATTTTGCCAGCGCGACGCCTTGTTGCGCCGTAGTTGCCGCAAGATTACGTTCCGCCGCGCGGACGTCGGGGCGCTGCGCGAGGACGGATGCCGGCGCTTTAAGAACCAGCTTTTTATCCGACGCAGGAATCGGCGCGAACGCGTCCACGATTTTATGCGCCGCGCCGGGTTGCTCGCCCAGCAATACGTCGAGGCTATATTCTTCCTGCGCTATCCTGTTGCGCGAAGCCGGAATTTGGGTTTGGGCTTCCTCAAGCCGCGATTCCGCCTGCGTCACGTCGAGACGCGGGGCTTCCCCCGCATCGAAACGCTGCCGCGCGAGCTCAAGCGTTTTTTGATCGGCGGCGGCGACGGCTTCCGCAAGAGATAGTTGCTCTTGAGCGGCGCGGATGGAAATATAGGCGCGGGCGACTTCGGCCAGAAGGCTGACGCGGATATCGTCGCGCGAGGCTTCGGAAGCTTGCATTTGCGCTTCGGCGGATTCCTCGGCACGGCGGGTTCCGCCGAACAAATCAAGCTCCCAACTCGCGTCGAAGCCCGTCTGATAGACGTTGAACGGCTTGCGCAGCAGAGCGGCGTCGGCGTTGTCGGCCAAAGCCATTTGATTGGCTTCGCGCGTCACGTCGCCCGTGACGTCGCCCGTAGGAAGCAAAGCGGCTTCGGCGGAGGATACCCCTGCCCGCGCTTCGACGATGCGCGCTTCGGCGATCATCAGATCGAGATTATCCGAGGCGGCTTTGGCGATAAGCTGCGTTAAAACCGGATCGTTGAAATAAGTCCACCAGTTTCGATCGACGCCGGCCTTTTCCGTCTGCGCGTAGAAATCGCCGGATATCCAGTCCGGCGGAAGCTTCGTCTCCGGCGGCTGGTAATCGGGGCCGACTTCGCAAGCCGACAAAGCAAAGGCAAAGCCCGCGGCAAGGATCGTTTGCAAAACGGAAAAGTTGGATAGCTTCATAAGAATCTCCTAATGAACGGCGACGATGTCGTCGTCCGATTTTTTGAGAACCTTGTTGCGCGGCAAAAACAGCGCGCAAACGCCGAGCGCGCCGATCATAACCGCGAAAAACTGGAACGCGTCACCATAGCCGAGCATCGACGCTTGATTGATCATGTGGATATACATCATGCCCATCGCCGAGGCTGCCGGATGAACGGCGCCCGTTGAAGCGATCGCATGGGAAGCCGCGGCGAGCGTCGTTTGATACACCGTATCGGTCGCGGCCAAATGCGCCGCCAGATAGGTTTGATGCAATTGTTCGCGGCGTTCGAGGAAAGTCAGGATGATCGAAATGCCGAAACTCCCGCCCAAATTGCGCATGAGCGAGAATAGAGCCGACGCTTTGCCGCTTTTCTCCTTGGGAATGGCGCTGAAAGCCATTGTGCCGAGCGGAACGAACATGAACGGCATCATCGCGACTTGAAGAATGCGCATGAAAACGAACGTGCGGAAATCGGTTTGCGGCGTGAAAAACATCGTTGCGATCATGCCTATGGACGATACCGTCATCGCCACAAATATCAGAGTGCGCGCCTGTATTTTGTTCACCAGTTTTCCGACGACCACCATTGACGTGATGACCGCGATTCCGCCCGGCGACAAAACAAGACCCGCCAACGTCGCGTCATATCCAAATTCCGTTTGCAGCAACAACGGCAGGAGGGTTTGGGCTCCGTACAGCATGAAGCCGACGAAAAAAAGCAAAAGGCAGGAAGGCCCGAAATACTTATCTTTAAACAGCCGCAGATCGACGACGGGGTCTTTCTGCCGCAAAAGCCATATGACCCCCGCGACAAGGCATGCGCCGGAGATAATCGCGAACGTCGTGATAAAGGGACTGCCGAACCAGTCGTCTTCCTGCCCTTTGTCCAGCACGATCTGCAGGCACCCCAATCCCGTCGCCAGCAAACCGAGCCCTATGAAATCGATCGATCCAACGCCTTTGCCTTCGGCGTGCGGCGGATCGGTGACAAGGTTCCTGACCAGAAGGATGGCGAGAACGCCGACGGGAACGTTGATAAAAAACACCCAGCGCCAGCTGAAATTATCGGTGATGTAGCCGCCGAGCGTCGGCCCAAGAATGGGCGCAAGAACGATCGTGATTCCCGTAATGGCGAACGCGACTCCACGCTTCGAAAGAGGAAAAGCGTCCATCACGATCGCCTGCTGCATCGGTTGCAGGCCGCCTCCCGCCAATCCTTGCACAAGGCGGAAAAAAATCAGCATCGGCAACGACGTCGACATGCCGCAGGCCAAAGACGCGAGGGTGAACCCCGCGATGCAGAACAGAAAAAAGGTTTTACGTCCCATGACTTCCGCAAGCCAGCCCGACAATGGCAAGACAATGCCGTTGGCGACAAGATAAGACGTCAGCACCCATGTGCTTTCGTTCTGGCTCGCGGCAAGGCTTCCCGCGATATGAGTCAGCGACACGTTGGTGATCGTCGTGTCGAGCACTTCCATGAAAGCGGCTATGCTGACCACCGTGGCGATCAGAACCGGATGCGCGGGCAAAGCCCGAGGTTGCATGGGCGAGGTCAGGGACATCTATTCCTGCGTTGACGTATCGACGATGGGGATGACCGACATGCCGGGCCCCAGCGCCAGCGAAGGATCGGGCGCTTGGTCGAACGTGATTTTAACCGGCACGCGCTGTACGATCTTGACGAAGTTGCCCGTGGCGTTTTCGGGAGGGAAGGCCGAGAAAAACGCGCCTGTTCCCGATTGAATGCTGTCGATCTTTCCCATCAGCGTTAAATTCGGGTAGGCGTCAAGCTCAATCGTCACCGGCTGGCCGGCATGCATATGGCTCAATTGGGTTTCCTTGAAATTGGCGACGACCCACAGATCGTTGCCGACCAGCGTGGCCAAAGCTTGCCCTGGCTGGATGTAATTGCCGCGCTCGACGCTGCGTTTGGCGATGCGCCCGTCGATGGGAGCGATGATTTTAGTGTCAGCGAGGTCGATTTCCGCTTGGGCGAGCGTGGCTTCCGCTTCCTTGACCTGCGCCGCAAGATTATCGAGGTTAGCCTGCGCTTCTGCCATCGTCTCGGGGGCAGTTTCCGCCGAGCGCAATCTGGCGTTCGCATCGTCGAGGCTCGATCTTGCCGCCTTCTCTACGGCCATGGCTTGTTCAAGCTGTTCCTGGCTTCGAGCCTCGTTGCTTAAGCGTTGCATGCGTTTCAAATCGCTGGCCGCTTTATCCCAACGGGCCTGTGATTCGGCGACTTGAGCTTGCGCGGCGTCTTGATTTGACGGCGCGGATACGTTGATCGTATCGAGGTTATTCCGGGCCGCCTCGGCCGCGGCTTTGGCGGCGTCCAATGCAGCCTGCGCATGATCGCGCTTGGCAATGTAGTCTGCCGGATCGATTTCCAGAAGAACGTCGCCAACCTTGACTTTCTGATTGTCGTCAACGTTCAGTTTCAGGACATAGCCGGAAATTTTCGGGCTGATCGTCACGGTGCGGCCGCTGATCGCGGCGTCGTCCGTCGATTCCTCGTTGCGGTGGATGTAGATATATCCAACGCTGGCCACGACGGCGGCGGCGATAACGAGAATAAGGATAAGTTTGGAAAGAGGCGTTTTCATAGCGTGTCCGTTTGGGTTTCAGAATTGGCGTTGGGTTTGTACGAGGCAAGAAAAAGACCGACCGTTTCCTCGATATGCGCCTCGATTTCTTCCGCGGGAGGCGTCGGGGCGCGAAGCATCAGGATGTTTTGAAGCATCTCGCCCTTCAAAAGGCAGAAAAATTGCTCGGAAGCGCACGCAGGGTCTTGGATCGACACTTTTCCCTGACGGTCAAATTCGCGCAGGAGATCGGCGAATGCGGTTCTGACGCGGTTCGGGCCGACTTCATAATAAATTCGGACTATTTCCGGACGGTGCATGGCTTCGGCCTGAACGACGCGGATAAGGTGAATGGTATCCGGATTTAGGATTCTTTCGAGCGCCGCGCGCGAAATTTCCAGAAGCGCCTCTTCGACCGGAAGCTTTGCGTATTCCATAAGAGACGTCGGCATCCCGATTTCGTCGCAGCGCGTTTGAACGATGGCGCGGAACAATTCCTGCTTGTCGGCGAAGTGGCTGTAGATCGTCAATTTCGAAACGCCCGCTTGCCGAGCGACCGCTTCCATGCTGGTCAGCTCATAACCGTTTTCCATGAAAAGCCGGGTTGCAGCCGAAACAATATCCTCGCGTTTTGCGCTATCTTTTGGCCTTCCTTGGCGACATATAAGCCGTGATATTAACGTGTTGTCTTTCATATACTGTACCGTATAGTTCATTAATAATTGAATATTATATATACAGCTGAAAGACAAGATAAATTTGAAATGTATAGTTAATTTATTGGAATATTTCGCTCTCTTGCGCATAAACAAACCGCGCTGGGACAAATTTTCCCTTTGACCGATTGATAGTAGAGTCCAAGCGCTAAATTTCATAAAAAAATAATTATAAATCAATTTGTTAAAGATATTTTACGCATGGCACGGCGCTTGCTTCAATGAAAGAGGCCAACAATTTAAATAACATCGGCGTTTTTAAAGGTTCGACATATGCAGACCTCTTTCGAGACTTTTCGCCAACGCTACGTTCGCGCGCCCGTCATCGGCGCGGCTTTCGCTCTTCTGCTCGTTTTGAGCCCCATTATCATGGGCGGGCAACCTTTTCTCATCGTTTTCAGCCTTGGCGGATTGGTGATTGTCATAGGCGGCGTCGTCACGGTCGCGTTTATGAGTTTCGACGCCGACGAGGTCCGAAAAGCCATTCAAACCATCATCATGATGTTCAAGGAAACCAAACCCGAGCCTCAGGAAAATCTTCATGACGACGTGACCGCCATTATTACCTGCGCGCGGTTGCTTAGGGAAAAAGGGGGCATGCGCAATTTTGAAACCATCATAGGTAAAATCGGCATCCGCGATCCTTTCCTTAAATACGGGCTCAATATGGTTCTGAGCGACTACGCGCCCGATGAAATTCGCGCCATGATGGAAACGGCGGCCGAGGCCAATTACGAACGCGACAGCGTTCCGGTCGAAATCCTGCAGGCCATGACAAGCCATGCGCCCGCTTTCGGGATGGTTGGAACGCTTGTCGGAATGGTAGCCATGCTTTGCAATTTGACCGACAACGTGTCCGAGATCGGGCCGAGCCTCGCCGTTGCTTTTCTTTCGACCCTCTACGGCGTTTTGTCGGCGCGCATTTTGTATATTCCGGCGGCGTCGAAGCTCCGGCGGAAGGTCGATTATTGCCGCACGCGCAACGGCCTGATAACCGAAGGACTCGTGATGCTCGTGAGCAAAAAAACGCCGATGTACGTTCAGGATCGCCTGAACGGATTCCTGCGGCCGGAGGCATACGATTATTTCGACAGCATTAACGCCGCATCGCCGGTTCCGGCGGCTCGGGCCGCGAACGCAGCATGATGTATCGCAGACAAGAAAAAAGAAAAACGCAGGCAAGCCACGCCGACGACTGGCTGATGACTTATGCGGACGTGATTACGCTCTTGCTGTGTTTCTTCGCGATTATTCTCATTGTTTCCGTTTCTAAAAAAAATGTTCTCCCCAAAGTTCAGGTTCAGCAAATCGTCGAAGAGGCGAAACCTCTGCCCGTTCAACTGCCGGAAAATGTGAGAAATGTCTTTCAAGGCAATTTGCCGTTTCACGATATCGAACAGGCAGATCAACCCGAAGAAGCCGCAGACCCCGTCCAAGCCAAAATCGACGAAACGCCGCCCCAAATCGCAATCGCCCCTGCCCCTTCGTCCGAAGCCGAAAAGAATCCTCCGGCGCAGGTTCCGGCGAATTTCGAGCAAAAAGGCGACAGGATTGCGACTTTCGAGGAAAGCAATGCCGCTTTTTTCACCAGCGGCTCCTCTGTCTTAAGCGGCACAGGGATATCCATTTTGCGATCCATGGCTGCCGATTTGAAATCGGACAAATTTAAGGATTACCAGATTACCGTCGAGGGCCATACGGACGACACCCCCATACAAACGGCCCAGTTTCCTTCCAACTGGGAACTTTCAACCGCACGCGCCGCAGCTGTCGTGCGGTTCTTTTTGGATCAGGGCATTCCGGCGCAAAGGCTTCGCGCCGCAGGTTATGCCGACACTTTTTCAAAAGTACCCAACCGCGACGCAAACGGAAATCCCATTCCGGCAAATCAGGCTCAGAACCGCCGCGTCGTCATTAAACTGGAAAAAATCGAGAAAGAGTAAAACTGAACGATACGGAAAACAGGCTCGGCTTAGATTGTATGCGCTATCGCTGCACCAATGGGCGCATAATTCCCGCCGTTCTTTAGCTCGCTTCGATGCTTGGCTTCAATAATTTCATCCACCCATTTTTCCCGCAATTTTGCCAATGCGCGGACAGAAGGGAACCCTTGCGTATAAATTTGTTTGACCGGAATGCAGGCCTTGATGCCCATAACTTCCAGCATTGTGTTAACAATATAACTTTTTGAACCGCTCGCGTGAATGCCGCAGAAATCCACGATAACATTTTGCCGGTTCTTTTCCTTAAATTCTTGAGCGGCATCCGTGATTTTTTCAAGGCTTCCCTGAAGCTCGGGAAAGAGGTACTCAAATGGGCTTACGTCTTTTTTGTTCTTTTTCATCCATTCTTCAATACCCGCGTTGTCGTTGCGTTCGACGCCGGTATGGTCGGTTGTTAAATCGCTTCCTCCAATTTTGATCATGAGGGGAACATTCGGATGGCCTATGGCCATTTCATCGAGAAGCGCGGCCGTATTATTCACGCCCTTGACGCTCTCGACCATCGCTCCGATGGCGACGGTTGGCGACGTTTCAAATTGATTATCCGTTAAAGAAGCGTATTTGGAACCCGGGCGGCGCATGGGATTTCTGAGTTGCGCCTCGCGAAGAATATCTTTGGCAAGCTTTAAATCCTCGACCGTTTCAGCATTGGGAACGATGAAGCGAAGGACGGAGCCTTTTTCGAGAAATTCAGGCGCGACTTCGAGCAACGCCTCCATCTGCGCCCGATAAACTTCCCTATGTTTGGAAGCAAACGCGTAGAATCCTCCCGCGCTTCTGAGAGTGGAACTATCGCCCTTTAAATTGGCCGAAAACCGGTCGTTGAAATCCATCCCGCGGAAAACGAGTTCGCGATAACGGCGCGTCGATCCCTCGAACATGGAATGAAAGTGGGCTTTCGTGACGGCTTTTAGCATTTGAATATTCTTCCGCGACGGATGCTCGATCGCCCGCAAAAGAACATCCGAAGTTCCCTCATAACAATTTTCCATGCGGCACAGCCCCAGAGGGTCGTCGCATTGTTCCAATTGTTCCACTTGCGAACGCTTGTCCGCCTGAAAGGAAAAATAATCCTGTTTTGGATTGCCCAGCTCTTTATAAATGTATTTGATAAGCCCTTGATAGGCGGGGGACTGCGCCTTTGCGGGTATCGTCTCAAGCTCTTCCAAAAAAAGACGGCGATTTTCCGGATCGAGAGTCACGGGATCGCCCGACCGCAGAATGGGCTTTCCGTTTTTGAGCAACGCGCCATTTTTTGTATCCAGAACGATCCCTTGTTTTCCGGCCGAAGCATCGTCCCAGATAAGGCAGGGAAGGTTCGTCGTATAAGCCTTCATATGAGACGCAGTTTTGCCGATAACGATAACGCCACCGACAAATGAGAGTTTTCCAATGGTATCCGAACCGCCGTCATCGGTGACGTAGATGATGGGCTTATCGGGATGGGCTTTCCGCAACCGTTGCAGGTCTTCCCACGAAAGAGCCGCAATTCCAGGTAAGGAGTCGCCGGTAGAATCGCGCGCGGAGAGGCTTTTTTCTATTTGTTTTTCATCGGCGCTCACCCCCGTCCGGAAAACCGAGAGCAATTCTTCGGGATATAATTTTTTTAGAGCGGCCCGAAGCTGCTCGTCGCTTGCTTGTCCCGCTTCGAACTTTTCATAGAGTGCGAGAACATCTTTTAATGAAATCGACACTTTAATAACTTTCCGTTCCAACGGCGCGTTTAACTAAATTTCGCCGCCTGCTAACATTCAGAACAATTATCAAGTAGTTATATCCTAAAAAGATGAAAGTATTTTTAATATTCAAATAGAACCCGAAAAGACGGCTATATATATGAAAATCAAGTAGATGAAAGTATTTTATTGTTTTTCACCGGATGTTAATCGTGATATGCTGTAGTATATTTTGAGCGCAGTTAAGGAGGATAGATATGTCGGACGCCACAACACCCGCCGCCCCTTCGGCATCAGAACTTACGCTTTCGCCGTCTACGCCAATGGCTCCTTCGACGCCTGTTCCGGCGGCTTTTTCCGCGCCTGATTCTGCAACGGACGAGGAAGAAGATATTCCTGGACGTGTCTCTCGGAGAAAAACGGCCGAAGACAATCAGGAAGAAGATAACAGCGAAAATGCGAGGCTGAAAGAAGAAGCGCGCCTGAAAAAAATCCGTGAGTGGTGGGCGGCTCAAGAAAATTGCAAGGTTGAAGAACTCGCCAAAGGCTCGAAGAGCGTCATTGTCACGATGTTCAAAGACACGCCTCTGTCCTTGCGCCAATTCTTAAATAGCGAAAAGAACGACGGCGTTATTTTTCAGATTACGAAGGACGGTATATTCGTGCAAAATTTTAATTCTCTCTCGCGCGAGAACCAAAAGAAAGCTGCAATGGCCATTCTTCTTCACAGCAAACAGGAAGGTTGGGGAAACGTCATAGATGTGGCGGGCAGCAGAAAATTTAAAAGGGCCATGCGGGAAGCGGCGCAGGAACTGAATAAGGGCACATTGAATCGGTTCGAGAAGGTCGTCATTACGGATGCTCCGTCACCTCCCAACATTTTGAAGCGTTTTATCGGCGGCACCAAACGCTATTTCGGTCGCGGCCCTTCGCAACAGAGCAGTCCCCCTTCGCAACGTAGGTCGTATATTCCCATGAAAGTACAAAATACCTCAACCACCCCTCCTCCAAGCAAGACGGAAGAGGATGCACCGCCCCTTACTGAGGATCTTGTGGTGTGGGATATGCTAAATATGGTGAATAGGTCGGAAGTTTCCGATGGTGAATCGGCCGATGGGCCGGATTTCGACGAGCCGGGACTCTAAACACAGCCAAGCCGTTAAAAATGAACGTGGTGCCGTTGGAGAGAATTGTAAAAACGCGCTTCAAGCGCGTTTTTATCCGGAGCATCACTCCGGACTTCGCTCGGCCTTCGGCCTCGCTACGCGCCAAACGCTCCTGACCGTCGCGTTTGGTGAACGTCGTTCAATTCTCACGCCGAAGATTCCATCAAAAAGGGGGACAAAAGTCCCCCTTTTTGATGGTGGTTGGAGAGAATTGAACTAATCTATTATCAATATGATTCTAAAATAATAATTGTAGAATAATTCCGTTCGTTACCCCAAAACTTACCCCGATTTTCATAAAGTCATTTGAGTTCAATCCTCGAATCCTACGCGGAAGTTTACTCACTTGCAAAACATAACTGTTCGCAACGAAAAACAGAAGTTATTTTTCAGCTATCGCTGTTGCGTGTACGGCTCGCCTGAATTCGCTCAAATAACCAGGCGTCAATCTCATGCTCAATCCATCCAACGGCGCGCGCCCCAAGGGAAACGGGCCTTGGAAAAGCCCCTCTAGTTATATATTGATAAATTGAAGCGCGTTTTAATCCAACGCGGGAAATGACATCCGGCAATCGTAGTATTCTAATTTTGTTCGCGTCAATAGCAATGCCTGCATCAACGGCTGTTGATGACAAAAGCGTTGCCTCTGATTGCGGTTGATTGCGGGGTGGCGTTTCCATTTACTCGCGCCAGAGACTGGTTGTTAGTTACAGGGGTCGAGCCGGTGTCCGAATTTTTGGACGACTTTGTAAAAGAGAACTAAGGAAGGGCCATTTCACTCCGGCCCTAATTCACTTCTGTGAAGTAATCTACCTGTTATTTGGCAATAGGAGGCAAACGCTCGTAACGAAATTCATGATTTTACCGATTCACTTAACGAGATTGGCAATGGATATAGTTTTAGTAAGGATTTCGTATTGAAGGCCTGTTTGTACCTTAGCGAGAATCTACCCATTCAGTACAAGGTCAAGAACTTCACCAAAACCAACCTTCGCACCATTGAAGAGAACTGGGAAAAGATCAAAGAGTCGCTTGCCGTAACCGTGCGGTTGATCTCTCGATTTGGATTTAACAACAAAAATGTCGTCGCTCAGCTGGGATTACTACCCATTGCCTTCTATCTCATGAAACGCGGCAATTCGTCTTTTGACACTTCCTCAAAGGCTGAGGATGCTGCCGCCCAGATTACTATTCGAAGGTGGTTTGTCTTCTCGACTCTTAAGAATGCCTTCGGTGGATCGTCCGATACCACACTCACGCGGTTGCGGGAGTTATTGAAAACCTGTGGCCCGACGACACCTTTTCCAGCGGATATCCTTTACAATTCTCTGGAAATTGAACCACAGCTTAACGACGCAGAGATTGATCGATACCTTGGGTATGAATACCAGAGTTCTGTCGAAGAAGAAGCAAAACCTCCTTGCCCTTACGCAGAACTAAATGAACGGCAACCGGCATTTTAAAATGCTTGGGTGGGGATTTCTTTCTAGCTTTCCCAACGATTTTTCTCATGACTGTCCCCTAAACTTTTTCGCGAAGCTGTCTGTCGCTCTCACCGTCGCATCCAAAATGCCCGGATCGTTGTAAACGTGCGCAGCTAACCGCAAAGTGAATGAATTATTTGTATAGACGAAGAAAAAATAAACGATATTCAGCTGTATCAGGCCTGTCTTTTCATAACAAAATTCGGCGCATGGTTAAGGCGCAATTACGTGTTAACAATTCGTAAACCATTGTTTTTATTATTACTTTCGCTCTTTCTGGGGTAGAATGGCTCCATTACTTAAAGTTATTGGAGCTTTCGATGAGCAAGAAATATTTGCCTAAAAATAATAATCGCGAACAGGTCGAACAGAAATTGATGGATCGCTTTATTGTTTTAAGTAGCAATATTTCAACAGACGCTCGCAACGATCGGCAGAATGCAAAAACAACTGCACACAACCCCCACATGATTAGCGAGGTTGAGAAAATCAGGGAAAAACTTGATTCAGACTCCAGGCGCGCAATCAATCTGGCCGATGACATGGAGCAGAAAAGAAAAGATATGCGGAGCTCTTTCGCATTTCAAGATTTTCTGAGTCAAGAGATTGCAAAAATGACCGAGGAAGAGGTTTTACTAAGTAACGTATACGAGCTTGTGTATAAATCTGAAAAATGCGGCGATAAAGAATTAGCCGAAATAGCTAAAGAAAAAGAATTTTGGTCCACCACAACCTTGGCCCTTCTGATCGCATCTGCCGGCATAGCCGCTACAATGGCAATAGCACCTTCAGGCCAAGAGCTCTGCTTATCTATTCTTTCCGGACTAGTGGGGGTAACAGCGCTAGCCGCATCAAAAGCCGCCGTAGTGTATTGCCAACATAAAAGCCTGGGAAGATCGGTTGATGATAAGGATTACATATGCAATGACGGCCCACAAAGACCAGGTGCGGGCAGAAGCGTTCTAGAATTCTTTGGCAAAAAAGAAAAACGCAAACAACTCATCGCATCTAAACGCTTATGAAAAATTGAATATGCAGTAATTATGCTAGCGATAGCGCAAATCGCGCGACGCCTTAACGTCTGCAGGCGATTGCAGCGGAGAATCGCTGTCTATGTCGCATGGGCCGTACTAAATTTTTAGCAGGTGAGCTTCGACCACCTAGAGCATTAAGTTGCGCGCTCAATTTTTCAATTTCAATAATGTTAGCATCGTTCTCTTTAGCTCGCGCCGCTCTTTTTCTTTCTTCAGCTTGTTCTCTTGCTTTTGCTTGAGGGGAATTTGCAGCAGCGATAACGGCCTCCCGTTTATTCTCACGGCGTTCCCTGTCTGAACGCCCCACCAACATTTCCGCCGCCGCATAAATAGCAAGAACTCCCGTCGTAGCCCCTGCGGAAACAACGACGGTCTTTGCAACTAGTATGGCGGCTTCAACGGACATTATTTCTTCCCTTCCATTCTTGGCATTATGAACTTTTCTCATATAAGTTCAACTGGCCGAATACTTTCTTCAAAGCAAGAAAATGCCAACATTTATCAATGAGTTGAAACTCTATGCGGTGTTTTAATCGTCCCAAAAAATATACCTTGGTCATTCAGACTTCAGAATTATAGGCCTGCGCTCAATGCAGTCCCGCGAAGCGAGACTCGACGTTAAGCTTCTAAATTATCAATATTCTTGAAAGAGGCTTCAATTTGCGCATCCTGCCTTTTATCTTTTCTTTCTTGGGCTTCTCTCTCTGCTATTGCTCCAAGAGAATTCTTGGCATCAAGGAGTTTTGCCGTCTCTCGTTCAAAAGCATTCGTTCGCGGACGATTAAGGATTTCTTTAAGCACGTCAAACCCAAACGTCACCCCTATTGCTTCAGCAACAATGGCATTTTCGACCAGCTGAACAATAAACTCCGTGGTCATTATCTTCTCCCACTTTCTTTGGTCATCTAAATCAGTTCAAACAGCTTGAGAATGCATCCATAGAAAGCACACCCTAAAGTTCGGCGCTTTGTCCGTGCACCATTTTGTGGAACGCTAGGATATCCCTGTCGAGTTGTTCTCCCCTAACCCTGGCAGCTTCTTTCGCCCTTATCGCCGCAGGAGATTTTTCCGCAGCAAGAAGCGCTTCGGTTTCCTTGTCATCGGCTTCTATCTCCCGACGATTGACCCATTCCCCAGCCAAATCGAACGCACACACAATGGGCAGCATCGGCATCCCCAGAACGGTGATGCCAACACGGAAAAGTTTCTCAGCGCGACTTTGGTTCTTAGCAATCATTTTTGAAGCCATAGTGTTCTCTAAAGCCCGCTAGTTGGAAGTCTCCTAATATATTGCGAAGCTATTCTGTGAACTTTATCTATAAGAGTTTTCTTTTCACTGTCTAGCTCCCCAGGCTTCTTCGACGTTATGCAATACCACGTAGCCAACTTATGAATTTCCCTTAAGTTATCATCAATGCTTCTGCCTAATTCTTGGCTCATCTTTTCCCTTGCCTTCGCTTCGGGAGAATTTTCTCTTGCGATACATGCTTCAACGTCCCGCTTGTGCTGCTCCCGCGCCGGACGAGTGATCCTGTCCTCCACCACCGCATAAAGACAGACAATCGATAGGCCCACCGGCACAGAAACGGCGACGACCTCGCCAATTTGAATGAGATTTTCAATTACAGGCATCATTTTTCTCCAATCGTCTTGGCATTATGAGCTTTTTTCGTGAAAATTCAATCCGGCTATAATAGAAAACCCCAATTATTCCGCTAGGTTACAGTCCTCAGAACATTTGGGCCTCGAAAACGCAATTTGTTGAAGCACCTAAACTAGTTTGAGCACCTTGAGAATACCTCCAAAGAATGTCTACAACCGCCGTGACGAATCTTGCAAATGAGCGGCGTAAATTATGAATGCGAACGTCCGCTGTCGCAGACTTATTTGGCCTTCTTTAGCTTGTCCAAATAATCAGACCATTTCTGCATCATCTTGCGGCGCTCGGGCAAATGGGCGGTGCGGTTATAAGCTCTGCCGTTCGGATCGCGAACGGCGTGGGCTAGTTGATGTTCGATGTAATCGGGACGGACGTGCAAAACTTCATCGAGAACTGTCCGCGCCATAGCGCGGAAGCCGTGGCCCGTCATTTCATCCTTGCTGATATCCATCCGGCGCAGGGCGCTGAGAATTGCGTTGTCACTCATTGGTTTTTGGTTAGAACGAGGGCTTGGAAAGAGATATGCGCTTCGCCCCGACATTGGGTGCAATTCTTTTAGAATCTCTATTGCCTGACGTGACAAGGGAACGAGATGCGGTTCGCGCATTTTCATACGTTCGGCGGGAATGCTCCATTCAGCCTTTTCAAAGTTAATTTCTTTCCATTCTGCTTTTCTCAATTCGCCGGGGCGAACAAAAACCAAGGGAGCAAGGCGCAAAGCACAACGGACAATGACGCTGCCTTGATAATCCTGCAGGATACGAAGTAATGAGCCAATGGCTTTCGGGTCCGTTACGGCGGCGAAGTGTCCCGATTTCATGGGTTGTAATGCGCCGCGCAGGTCAGCAGCGGGGTCGCGCATGGCACGGCCTGTGGCTATGGCATAACGGAATATCTGGCCGCAGGTCTGCAAAATCTTATGGGCCGTATGGATTGCCCCCCGCGCCTCCGTCCGGCGCAAAACCGATAAAAGTTCTGGGGCGGTAATATCGGCAATAGGATGATCTCCAAGCCAAGGGAAAATGTTAAGTTCAAGCTGCCCTGTTATTTTCTTCGTATTCGATGCCGCCCAGATAGCCGATTGCTTGCATATCCACTCCCGCGCCACTACCTCCAAGCTATTCGCCTGATTGTCGGCCCATGCCGCCTTTACCGCTTTCCGATTAGCGGCGGGATCAACGTTAGAGGCCAGCTTCTTGCGTTCTTGGTCGCGCCTGTCGCGGGCGTCCTTTAAAGAAACATCGGGATATGTCCCTAAAGACAGCAGTTTTTCCTTGTTATTAAAGCGGTATTTGAATCGCCACCACTTGCCGCCAGTAGGCGTTACCAGAAGGAACAAGCCTCCAGAATCAAACATTTTATGGGGTTTCTTTTGCGCCTTGGCGCGGCGGATGGCGGTGTCTGTCAGAGGCATTTTGGGGTAACTCCAAATTGCAATCTTTACTTACCCCCAACCCTACCCCCAACCGAACATGGATTTCAACAATTTTCTTTGGAAGATAATAGACGCTAAAATCAATATAAACCAACAAAACTCGCTGTATTTTAGACTTTCCTAGACATCCTTAGAAGTAGTAATGGTGCCGTTGGAGAGAATTGAACTCCCGACCTTGGCTTTACGAAAGCCCTGCTCTACCCCTGAGCTACAACGGCGCGTTTGGTGTCCTTTTTGATCGGAGCGTCATGCTCTTAAAGACTTCGGGCGCTTGCGTCAACGCACAATTTCTTCGATTTATGAATTTATTCGTCAATAAACACCAAATTAAATGTAATCTTGATTACTTTTTCATGCCCCCCATGCCTTTTTTGACAAGCTGAACGATCAGCAGGATAAGGCCAACGGCTTGCTGGATCGCGGCTATACCCGCCGCCCCTTTGATAGCAGCTGGTTCAGCAAAAGAAGTGCCTTCTATTGCAAAAAAATTTATAAACGGGTGCTCTTTAACAAACGATGCAAACTTTTGGATAAAATCCATAGTGTCTCTCTTTCTGCGTCCAATATGCCGTGCATACTTTCCGCAAGTCTGGTAAAAAAAGGATAATTTTTTCTTAATTCACGCGGTTTCTGGCCTCTTGCCATAAAGTCAATCCTTGCTTATACCGTCGCATGCCGAAATCGCGCGGCACATTTAGTCATCGGGAGATTTATCGTTATGCCTTATGTCGTTACCGAAGCCTGCATTCGCTGCAAATATATGGACTGCGTGGAAGTTTGCCCCGTCGATTGCTTTTATGAGGGCGAAAACATGCTTGTCATCAATCCCGATGAATGCATCGATTGCGGCGTTTGCGAGCCCGAATGCCCGGCTATCGCCATCGTTTCAGACACGGATCCGCGCGCCGAAAAATGGCTGGAGTTAAACCGCGAGTATTCAACGAAATGGCCTAACAGCACCCATAAAAAAGAGGCTCCTTCCGATGCCGACAAGTGGAAGGATGTTCCTGATAAATTCGCCAAATACTTCAGCGAAAAGCCCGGCGAGTAATCTTTATTAACATTTCATGCCCCCAATTATTAACCAATACGGTTAAAAAACGACTGATTCGATGCCGCATAACGCATTGAAATATAATAAAAGATAAAGAATTTGGCATGAAAGTTTTGTAATAATTGCTAATAAATGGTATACATGACTCGGCGCTGGGCAATCGCCGTGACAAAACAAAGGAAAAAAAGCGACGGAAAAAGGGAAGAAAGATTGTTTCGTTCCCGTTTTGTTAGTCGCCTTTGTTTCGTCACGATGGAGGTTCATAAGCGCGCGTTTAGTTCTTTGTAACAGGAAGAGAGTTGAGCACATGTCTGAGAAACTTGAATTCAAAAAAGGCGATTTTGTCGTTTATCCCGCGCATGGCGTTGGCCGTATCGAGGGCGTCGATGCGTTCTCCGTCTCCGGTCAGGACGTTATGCTTTATTCGATCTCGTTCGAACAGGACCGCATGCGTTTGAAGGTTCCCGTCTCTAAAGCCAAGACGTCGGGGCTTCGCCGCTTGTCGTCGCGCGACCGCATCAAGGAGGCTTTGTCCACGCTTCAGGGGCGCTCCAAGATTCGCCGCGTCATGTGGAGCCGCCGCGCTCAGGAATATGAATCGAAGATCAATTCGGGCGATCCCGTTTCGATCGCGGAAGTCGTGCGCGATTTGCATCGCGGTTCGGATCAGCCGGAGCAGTCCTACAGCGAACGCCAGATCTATCAGGCCGCGCTGGAACGCCTCGCCCGCGAGTTGGCCGCCGTCGAAAAGATCGATCAGGAAAAAGCCACCACGAAGCTGGAAACCGTTCTGACAAAAGAACGCGAGAAGAAGGCGGCATAAGCTTTTTGAGTTTATCAGAGTAGAGTCTGCAAAAAGGCGGGGTTTTTCGGAACCCCGCCTTTTTTTGTTGAGCTATAAGGTACCCTCCACATTCGCGTCAGGCCGGGGCGAAAAACGCGATTTTTGAGAACCGCAGCGCAAGCGTACTTTAAGGGTACGTGCGCAGCGGAAGCGCAGAGCGCGGTAAGAGCGGCGGTAGCGCTTTAAAAACAAAAGCTTGCCCGCGCCGCGTTTTGCAGCCCGGCCTCACGCGAATGAACCTCTACCGCCGACTGTCATTTGTTCGAGCCTCATCGTCGGCTGGCCGACGCCGCAAGGAACGCTTTGTCCGTTTTTGCCGCACGTGCCGATGCCTCCGTCAAGCGCCGTGTCGAAGCCTATCATGCTGATGCGCTTCAAGGCTTCGAAACCGGAGCCGACGAGCGACGCGCCTTTGATGGGCCTGCCGATGATTCCGTTTTCGATCTCATAGGCCTCGCTGGCCGTAAAGACGAATTTTCCCGACGTGATATCGACCTGTCCCCCGCCGAAATCCGGCGCGTAAATTCCTTTTTTCACCGAAGCGATGATTTCTTCTTTTGAATAAGTTCCCGGGCGCATGATCGTGTTCGTCATGCGGGGGATGGGCGACGAGGCAAAACTTTCGCGCCTCCCGTTGCCCGTCGTCTTGACGCCCATCAGCCGCGCGTTGAGTCTGTCCTGCATGAGACCGACGAGACGCCCGTCTTCGATCAGCGTGGTGCATTGCGTCGGCGTGCCTTCGTCATCGACGCTAAGCGAGCCGCGCCGCGCATCGAGCGTGCCGTCATCGACGACCGTGACGCCCTTGGCCGCGATCTGCTGGCCCATGAGTTCCGAAAATACGGACGTTTTCTTGCGGTTGAAATCGCCTTCCAATCCGTGGCCAATAGATTCATGAAGCATAACGGCAGGCCAGCCCGAACCGACGACGACCGTCATTTCTCCGGCTGGCGCATCGACGGCTTCCAGATTGACGAGCGCCTTGCGCAAGGCTTCGTCGGAGAGCGATTGCCATTCGGACGGATCGAACCAGCGCGCGTATTCACAGCGTCCTCCCCCGCCATGCCCGCCCGCTTCCATGCGGTCGCCGTCGCGGACGACAACCGACACATTCAAGCGCACAAGGGGCCGGATGTCCGCCGCGCGCCAACCCCCTGCGCGCAGGATTTGCACGGCCTGCCAATTTGCCCCGAGAGAAATGCTAACCTGATGCACACGCGGATCGCGATTGCGGATATACGCGTCAATTTGTTGAAGAAGATGGATTTTTTCTTCGAAGGTTTTTCCCAAGAGAGGATTTTCGTCCGAATAAAGATGCCTGTTTGTGCCGATCGGCGCTTCGGTCATAGCACCTGCGTGCCCTGCTTGCACTGCGCGGACGGTTTGCGCGGCGCGGCGGATCGCTTTTTCGTCCATTTCGACGGCATAGGCAAAGCCCGTCGTCTCGCCCGACACCGAGCGCAAGCCGAAGCCTTGCGTCGTATCGAAGCTCGCGCTTTTTAATTTACCGTCGTCCCACGAAAAACCTTCCGACTGGCGGTATTCGAGAAACAGTTCGCCGTCGTCGGCTCCAAAAAGCGCGTCGTCAACCGCGCGCTCGACGCCTTGGCGGGCCATGCCCGTTTGCGCGTAAAATAGATCGTCGGTGAGGGAAAGGGAGGACATGAGAGCGGCTAAACAAAAATATTCGGCTACTCAGGCTACGCGACAAGGCTTTTGTTATCAAGCCTGACAAAACTTTTCTCAAATCAACCCCGACAACGCGGTTAAGGACAGCGTTCCAATTCCCCAAAAACGCATACTGCGCGTGGCTGCGCGTCGTATGCCTGCGCCAATGCCCTTCTAAAATCAGCCGCGCGTCTTTTGCGCAGAGAGATGGATTCTTGCATAACCGTGGGGCCGAAACTGGTCACGATATAGCCCGGAGAACCGGGGCCGTAGAGCGGCTTTCCGTCGGGATGGATGACTTTGCGCGTGAATTTCCACTTCCTTTTCTTCAGTTTCTTTTGAATGTCCGACGAAGGAAGCCTGTCGAAGAATTGATAGGCATGAAACGCCAGTTGCGCGCGGAAAAGCGGAATGATGTTCATTTTAAATCTCGCGTTGTTTTATGGTTACCAGAAATACAAAGCCCTAATCTAACAAGCCGGATTATAAACGGATTCCCATAAAATTCGATTAATACGGGGAAAAATTCCGGTGAATGATCGGGGTCAAAGCGGAAAGCTTGCGTTTATCTTGTTGAAAAGAAAGATTTAATGCTAACTTGCCGAAACGGGGGTTAAAACATGAAGCCTTTCATAACAAAAGACGCGCCGGTCACCGACGAGGCGCTTAATCTCATCGCGCATTTGCCGACGAAAAGTTTGCCTTCGATCGTCGAAAAGGGATTCTTCGCAAAATTGAGCGACCGCGATTTTATGCGGATTGCCGTTTGGCTCGCGCAAAAAGGATACGACGAGGGCGGATGTCCTATCGGCGGCGTCGTTATCGACAACAAGACGAAGCAGATCGTCGGCAAGGGACATAATACGCTGGTGCAGGATAGCGATCCTTATAATCACGGGGAAACTTCGGCGATACGCGACGCGGGCCGCGTGGATTTCAGCGCGACGACGATATTCACGACGCTAAGCCCGTGCGACGTGTGCGCCACGCTTATTTATATGCGCGGATTCGACCGCGTGGTCGTGGGCGACGTGACGAACGCCTCGGGCAATGAAGAAATGCTGCGCAAGAAGGATATCAAGGTCGATATTTTGGAAGATTCTATGGGGATCGCCCTTTATGCAAAATATAGGAAGGAAAAGCCCGCTCTGGATTTAGAAGATTGGAAGGGATTGGCTGCGGTCAAAAAAGGGCGCTAACTCTCGCCCATCACGTCTTTGACCTTGCCCGCAAGCTGCTTGAGCGTGAAGGGCTTGGGAAGGAAGTAGATCGTTTCGCCCGACGTGAATTGCTCGCGCAGGCGGTCTTCGGTGTAGCCCGAGACGAAAATCACCTTGATCTTCGGCCATCTCTCGCGCACGTGCTTGTACATCGTGGGGCCGTCCATTTGCGGCATGACGACGTCGGAGACGATCAGATCGACATGATCGCCTTCCTTTTCGAGCACGTCGATCGCTTCCTCGCCGCTGCGCGCTTCGAGAATGTTGTACCCCTTGTTGCGCAACGCGCGCGACGAAAACACGCGCACCGCGTCTTCGTCTTCGACCAAGAGGATCGTGCCCGCGCCCGTAAGATCGGGACCCGGCTTGTCTTCGCGCGTTTCCTCGGGCTTGGCTTCGGCATCGGCTTCCGTCGGCTCGTAGACTGGCAGATAGACGTTGATCGTCGTGCCGATGCCCACCGTGCTTTCGACGCCGATGAAGCCTCCCGTCTGCCGCACGATTCCATAGACCGTCGAAAGGCCGAGGCCCGTTCCCGACCCGATTTCCTTCGTCGAAAAGAACGGCTCGAAAATGCGCTGAAGGTTTTCGGGCGGAATGCCGATGCCTAAATCAGAAATTTCGATCGCGACATAGTGCCCGGGCGGCATATCGTCCTGCCCGCGCATGACGCGCATTTCCTGCTTGTGGTTGCGCGTGCGGATCGTGACCGTGCCGCCGTTGGGCATCGCGTCGCGCGCGTTGACGACGAGATTGATGATGACTTGCTCCAACTGGCCCTGATCGACCTTGACGAGGCCGACATCGCGTCCGTGAATCATTTCGAGCCGGATTTGCGCGCCGATCAGGCGGCGGAGAAGATTGGTCAATTCCGACAAAACGTCGGCGAGGCTCAAGACCTTGGGCTGCAACGTCTGCTGGCGCGAGAAAGCGAGCAACTGCCGCACGAGATTGGCGGCTCGGTTGCCGTTCTGCTTGATCTGCATAATGTCGTTGAAGCTTTGGTCGCCGGGTTTATGGCGCTGCAGAAGCAAATCGCAGAAGCCAATCATCGCCGTCAGGAGATTGTTGAAATCGTGCGCGATGCCGCCCGCCAGCTGGCCGATCGCCTGCATCTTTTGCGATTGGGTGAATTGGACTTGCAGATGCTTCTGCTCGGTCGCGTCGATGAAATAAAGCATCAGGCCGCTTTGTTCCCCTGCCCCCGACGAATCCTTGCCGACAAGTCCGAAGCGTTTGACGAACACTTGCGTGATAATCTCGCGGTCGCTGACCATGCGAACTTCGAGCGGCTTGCTTTGGTCCGTTCCGTTCAGGACTTCGGCAAGCCGGTCCATCATTTCCTGCCGATCGGGGGGTGCGATCAACTCGGAAAGTTGGGTTCCGACGATTCCGCCGCGCGGGCGGCGAAGAATCCCGTGGAATGCGTGATTGCATTCCATGACCGTATATTTGCCGTCAACAAGCAGAATGCCGATCGGCGCTTCGGCGAACAATCGTTGGAAGCGATGCTCGGACACGGACAAAGCTTGCTGCCATTCGCGCTCCGGCGATTGGTCGCGCACGACGGAGCGCGTGCGCAAGGTCTTGCCGTCTTCGCTCCGCACGACGGTTTGCGTGATCGCTACCGGAAACAGCGTGCCGTCGCGGCGGCGCATGACCGCTTCGCCGAGCAATTCTCCTTGCGGCCCCGCCGCAATCGCATGCGCGACAACGCCTTTCGGGGGGTCGCGCAGAACATCGTGCAGGCGAACGTCGCCTCTAATCAACTCTTCCGGCGTCACCTGAAGCCATTCGGCCAGAGTCTTGTTCACGAAACGGAACAGCCCGTGTTCATCGACCGAATAAATGCCGACGGGTACGTTCCCCAGAAAGTCAACCAGCTTGGCTTGTTCGTCCTGCATGGCTTTTTCCATGCGGCGGCGTTCGCTGATATCGTCGAAGCGCCAATGATAGTAGCCGGTATATCCTTCGAGCGGGCGCGCCACGATCCGGCGCCATTCGATTATTTTTCCGCCGCGCACAATCGGAAGTTCGGCGATTCCGGCATGTCCTTTTTGGAGAGCCACGCGTATCTGCCCGAAGTCGCTGGTTACCGCAGGCGAAGCCGAAAAACGCGCGGCCAAGGCGTTTTCCACATTTTGCGAACCCAGATCGATCCATCCGCGAAAAGCCCGGTTGGCGAGGACGAGATTTCCTTTTTCATCGGTGATGAGCTGAGGGGTCAAGACGCTGTGGAAAGCTTCGCGCAGGAGAATTTCCTGCCGGCTTTCGGGCCGCGTGCGCTTGAAAAGACGCCATGTGGCTCCCGCCGAGCCGAAGAGCATCAGCGCAACGAACGTGCTGGCTCCCACCGCCATATTTCCCGTCGCCAGATGCGGGACGAGAATCGCGAGCGTTCCAAGCCCCGTCATTGCCGCCACGCCCCACAAAGCGGAAGGAACGATGCTTTCGGGAAGTTTATCGTTCTCCGGCTTCTTCGGCGGAGAGGCGTTCGTTTCTGATGTCTGAGGCACGTTCATGAAAATCGCTGGCGGCTTTTTTTGGGCGTTCCGGGGCTTAGGAATTGTTGCGGTTGTGGTAAATCCGCGCTTAGTTAAAACAATACAAATGTCCCATTAACAGGGTCTTAACGGCGGATTTATAGAGAAGTATTTCCTTATTTATCGCTGTTTTTCTATTTTCACGAGAAATCGGCTCTTGAGGAATCAAAAAGGCTAAATGCCGGTTGACTTTCCCTCATCAAAGAGCCAAAAACAACGCCTCTTATCGGCATTACTTGCATTAATCCTGCCGATAGATGTTTGGTATAGCGGGGTGGAGCAGCCCGCCCTAGCCTTTGCGAAGCAAAGGCGTAAGTTTGAGGTGCTATCGGGCTGCGGTTTCGCCGATAGCAAGTTTGGTATCGCGGGGTGGAGCAGCCCGGTAGCTCGTCAGGCTCATAACCTGAAGGTCAGAGGTTCAAATCCTCTCCCCGCAACCAAATTTCACAATAAAATCAACAAGATGCGCACAAGGCGAAGAGATCGCCAGCATCGCAGATTCAGCGCAGCTACCAAATAGCTACCAGATGAACTCCAATTTGAGCGTAGGTAGCTGAGGCATCTTTCGATGGCTTCCTGTGCGTTCCTTATCCTGCCCCCCCTACCCAATCAGTTATGATCCGCTAGCTGAGGCTTCCCGGTCGATCCAGCAGTTATTTGCCACAAGGTAGAATGGGGTGCTCGGCATGGAAAAGATTTATGAAGAGCGCCTCAGCAAAGTTCCCGCCGTTACGCTGGCTTTCTGGATCATAAAGATCGCGGCGACAACGCTGGGCGAGACGGGTGGAGACACCGTTACCATGACGCTGGGTTGGGGGTATCTGGCGGGCACAGTCCTTTTTCTGGTCGCGCTGATAGCCCTCGTTATCGCGCAAATTATTGCCAAAAGATTTCACCCCTTTCTCTATTGGTCCACCATTGTCGCTTCCACCACGTTTGGAACGACGATGGCCGATTTTGCAGACCGTTCGCTTGGCATTGGCTACACGGGTGGAACAACGCTGCTCTTTGTTTGCCTTATGGCTACGCTTGCCCTTTGGCATCGCGCGCAGGGAACAATTTCCGTGAACACGGTGAACACGCCAAAAGTGGAAGCGGTTTACTGGGCGGCGATTACTTTTTCGCAGACTCTTGGCACCGCGCTGGGGGATTGGATGGCTGATACTGGTGGTCTTGGTTATGTCGGCGGCGCTTTCGTTTTTGGAGCAGGCCTCGCAGGGATTGCCGCCCTTTATTTCTGGACGAAGGTATCGCGCGTATGGTTATTCTGGAGCGCCTTCATTCTCACGCGGCCTCTCGGGGCCACAGTCGGTGATTTTCTGGACAAGCCGTTGGATCATGGAGGGGTAGCGCTGAGCCGCCCGCTTGCGTCTGCCGTGATTGCCGTCTTCATTCTTATCTGTCTGTTCGTCTTGCCCCAAAAAGCAGGCACCCACTCAAAGGAGGCTTAAATGCTTGGAAAAACATCCCGCGCCTTTGTTCTCGGCATTCTTGCTTGCCTATCAACTCTATCAGGACATGCGCAGGCCGACAGCGTTAAGCCGAACTACGCTGTGACGGATACGCTTCATCTCCCCGGTGCAACACGTTGGGATATTCTGACTTTCGATCCCAAGGAACATCGGCTTTTTATCACACGCGGCGAAAGCGTCGATGTGCTGGACGTTGCCGCTCGAAAAGTTATTGGCACTATTCCTGACACCCACGGCGTTCACGCCGTTGCCCTCGCCCCGGAATTTGGTAAAGGTTTTATTAGTGATGGCGCGGCGAACACGGTTACCGTTTTCGACCTGACAACTTTGAAACCACTCGGCACGATACCGACAGGAACCAAGCCAGATGTCGTCACTTATGATGCCGCCACTGGGCGCATCTTTGTTGCCAATGGCGGCACGAATGACATGACTGTTATTGATGCCAAGAACGGAACGGTTGCCGGTACGATCAAGCTTGACGGCAAGCCAGAGTTTGCCGTGATTGACGACGCGGGACGGCTCTACGTCAATCTCGAGGACAAGTCACAGATGGATGTTGTTGATCTCAAAAGTCTAAAAGTTGTCACTCACTACGATCTTGCGCCAGCTTGCGATGGCCCCACGGGGCTGGCCATTGATATTCATAACCAGCGCCTGTTTGCCACTTGTGGAAATAAAGCGATGGTTGTTGTCGCGGCAAAAACAGGAAAGATACTCGCGACCATGCCCATTGGCGACCATAGCGACGGTGCGGCTTTCGATCCTGATACAAAATTTGCTTTCAGTTCAAATGGCGATGGCACATTAACGATCGTAGATGCTTCGGCCCCCGATCATTACACGGTTGCTCAAACCCTGAAATCGCTACCGACCGCCCGGACGATGGCGCTCGATCCCTCAACTCACACAATTTATCTGGCTGCGGCGGAAACCGATGGTTTCGATCCAGCGACCCCGGAACATCCGCATCCTCGCCCGCATATCAAGCCAGATACATTTATGATTCTGACCGTCAGCGCTTCTCGATAGGAAAGGTTGGACGGTGACTAAAATAGCTGCGGCATAGCCCTGACCGGAGGATGCTGTGCACCTGGCTCCGGTTACTTCCCTCGCGCCCCATCAAGCAAATGGCGGTAACCAGTAGAGAAGGAGATCACCCCATGTTTCCAGTCGTCCGCCGTACCGTCATTATCGGCATCCTGTTCTTTGCTTTCGTATGCTTCTGGCCTGCCGTGAACAAGGATCATGCCGGACCGACAAGAATCATCGACGCCAACACGCTTGAGGTCAAAGGCGAGCGGCATCGGCTTTATGGCCTCATGGACGCCGATCAAGCCTGTCGCAAATGGAACCGGGAGCCGAAGGCCTGCGCCGAGCAAACTGACGCCGCGCTTGCCGCTTTTCTTCACGGACGTCCGACCTATTGTCAGGTGCGTCAGAAGATCGGGCGCGATGATGCAAAGCGGTTCATCTCGATTTGCTATGTCGAGCACGACAACATAGCCATCTGGATGGTGGACAACGGTTGGGCTATGGCCGACCCGTCGGCGGATCGGCTGAACAATTACGTCAGCAACCAAAGCATGGCGCGGTTTGTGCGGAAGGGGTTCTGGAAAGACATCCTGCTGTCGAACAAACGGTACCCGCAATAGAGGAAAAGTTTGGAGGGGTTTTTCGTGACAAGCCTCAAAGGAAAGAGAGGTCTCTTTCCGGCTGTCGTGGAGAACTGACATGACGAAGATCGAGAAAATTGCGCTGTCCCAATCGCGGGATATTCCGTTTGACAAGCTGGTTCTGTCGAACCGCAACGTGCGGCGCGTGCAGGCGGGACTGTCGATAGAGGAACTGGCCGAGGACATCGCGCGGCGGACGTTGTTGCAGTCGTTGAGCGTGCGACCGATCCCTGAGCGAGATGGGTTTTATGAGGTTCAAGCCGGAGGGCGGCGTTATCGGGCACTTGAATCGCTGGTGAAGCAAAAGCGTCTGGCAAAGAATGCCCCAATTCCCTGTATCATCCGTGAGGATGGGATTCTGGAAGAGGATTCACTGGCCGAAAACGTGCAGCGCCAGAGCCTTCATCCGCTTGACCAGTTCCGCGCGTTTCAATCACTGCAAGATCAGGGTCTCGGCGAAGAAGAAATCGCCGCACGTTTCTTCGTCACGCCACAGATCGTCAAACAACGCCTCAAGCTCGCCGCCGTGTCGCCGAAACTTCTGGACGTTTACGCGGCGGACGAGATGACGTTCGAACAGCTCGTCGCCTTCGCGATTTCCGACGACCATGCGCGGCAGGAGCAAGTCTGGGACACGGTCAACAGCGGCTACAATCAGCAACCTCATTACATCCGCCGATTGTTGACCGAAAACACTGTCGCGTCGGACGACAAGCGCGCCTGTTTTGTCGGCATCGCGGCTTATGAAGCCGCTGGCGGAATCGTTTTGCGCGATCTGTTCTCCGAAGACGATGGCAGTTTGCTTCAGGATGTCGCGTTGCTGGAGAAGCTGGTCGCCGAAAAACTCACCGCCGAAGCCGAAATGCTTAAAGCCGAAGGATGGAAATGGATACAAGCCGCGCAGGACTTTCCCTATGGCCACACCCGTGGCCTTCGTCGCATCGAGGGCGCGGAAGAACCGTTGAGCGTTGATGACGAAGTCCGCCGCGATTCCTTGCTGAAGGAACAGGAGGACATCGAACGTCAGTATTTTCAGGACGACGGCGAGGAAATTCCCGAAGATGTCGAAAAGCGCCTTATCAAGATCGAGGAACTGCTGGGTGAAATCAAAGACCGCCCCGTCCTGTACGATCCCTCAGACATCGCCCGCGCGGGCGTGTTCGTCAGCATTGACGATGAGGGCAACCTGAATGTCGAATGCGGTTTCGTGCGGCCTGAAGATGAGGCCAGAAACAAAACTGACGCCAACGCAGTGGACGACACCGAAACAGCAACGCCCGATCGTTCGTGCTGCGTCACGCTCGTGTCCGGGATTGCCGTATCGGGTGCTGATCCTTCCGGCGCCGATGCTGAAGCCGAAGATGAAGGACTGAAGCCGCTGTCCGACAGGCTGGTGATGGAACTCACCGCGCATCGGACGCTGGCGCTGCGCGATGCTGTGGCCAACGATCCCGACACGGCGTTCCTCGCCGTGCTGCACACGCTGGCGCTGCAAAGCTTCTATCGCTTTGAAACGGACACCTGCCTGGAAATCACGGCGAAAAATTCCGGCTTTTCCGTACAGGGGCCGGATTTGAAAACATGCGCGTCGGCAAAAGCTATCGAGGAACGTCACGCGCAATGGCAGAAGCAACTGCCCAAGGACGCGAAAAGCCTGTGGAACACGCTACGGACTTTTGATGCAGACAGCCGCGCCGCGTTATTCGCCCATTGCGTGTCGCTGACGATCAACGCCGTGCATGAGCCGTGGAACCGCGCTCCGGGACGCAAGCACCACGCCGATCAGCTGGCGGAAATGCTTGCTCTCGACATGGCGGCGATGGGGTGGCAACCGACGGCAGCCAACTATCTTGGCCGCGTGTCCAAGGCGCGGATTCTGGAAGCGGTCACGGACGTCAAAGGTGCTTCATCGGCGGAGTTGATCGGACATCTGCGTAAACTCGACATGGCGCAGCAGGCCGAGCGGATGCTGGCGGGTTCAGGCTGGTTGCCGGAACCGCTGCGGACACCAAGCGTCGAATCCTTATCTGTCGCGGCAGAACCGGCAACGGCGGAAACGCAGCCTGAGTCTATTCCGGCGCACAGCGGCGCGGACGCTGAACTTCCGGCCTTCCTCACCGAAGCCGCATAGCGCGGCTTCGCAATCCTTATCACCCGTTCCCAACACCTCAGCCCGGCCTCGCGCCGGGCGTTTGCTTTTATGGAGACACGAACATGACTATCCACGACAAACCCGTTTATACCCCATGGGGCAAGGCAGACCACGAGCAGACCTACGCCGAAGGCATCGTTTTCTACAACACGTCCTCGCATGGCGGGTTCAAGCTCGACCGTATCCGCAACGCGCAGGTGCCTCCGGCCTTGCGCGAGCGCGGCGGATGGTACGAAGAGGATTGCGCTTGGGCCAAAGTCGTTTACGCCTTCCCCGCCATCTTCCCGGAAGAGGAACTCGCCTCGGCCATTCAGACGCTCAAGACCTGGTATCCCGATGCCTGGGAGTCCCTGACGGGCACAACCCTTGCGCCCGGAGAATCCTTCATCAAGGACGAGCGGTGTTTTCTCGAAGAACACGCCAGCGACTGGATCGTGATTTCCGCCATCACATCGGAACAACAGCCCGGCATGGTTGAGTGTATCGCAACGCTCGGCGGCACCCGAAACGGAATCGGAGAACGACGGTTTCTCGTCTCCGACGATGAATACCGGCAACGCAAGCCATTCGGCTTCGTTATTGACGAAACACGCCACGCGCCTTACGGGAGGCAAAGCAGCTTTGCGATACTTCGCGGCGCGTCGTCCGATCAACACGTTCATGTGGGAGGCTGAATCATGGCTATTCCCGAATATGCCCGCGCGAACTTCGAGACGATGCTCAAAGCTGCCGGAAACGGAGACCTTGCCCTGATGGAATGTGTAGACGCTGAATCCGGTGTGCCGCGCTACGTCATCTGCGCCGTGGGACGTGAGAACGGTGATTATCTGTTCACGCCCTTCGGCCATCTGGCGGACGCAAATCCCTACGAGGCGTACCGACCTCCGACGTAAGAAGAGTGAGAGAGAAGCCGGGATGAGATGAACCGGGAAGGACAAGAGAGAGTCTTTTCCGGTTCGATCCTCAACCTTATCCCGGAGATAACTCTATGAATCTGATCCTTCCCCTAGCGGCAGTCGAAGCAGCCGTTCCCTTCCGCGCACCCGAAGACACAGCCGTTTGTGTCCTGCAAGCTGCCGCGCCGATCCTCGTCTGCCTCGAAAAAGGTGTTCCTGTTACGTCCAATGTCCTGCGTTCGGCACTTGAAGCCGCCTTCGGCGGTTCCGACGCCGAAGGCTTCTGGAACTGGAAAACGGCTTATGAGGTCTGCGAGGTCGCGCAAATCTTGTTTCTCCGCAAATACGGCTCGGCGATGCAGGCGCGCGCTGCGTCGCCTGCCGCGCTTCTGGCCATGATGACGCGCATGGCAGATTTACTGCCCACACATACGTGCCGGACGCAAGAGTCCGAAGCGCTTCAGCAATTTTCCACCCCAATGCCGTTAGCACTGATTGCCAGTTTTGCCGCCGGTATCACAGCGGATGATGTCGTGCTGGAGCCGTCGGCTGGCACGGGGATGCTCGCCATTTTCGCTGAGACGATGCGCGCGCGGCTGGCGCTCAACGAGATCGCCGAGGTCCGCGCGGCGTTGCTGAAGCGGTTGTTCCCCAATGTCCTTATCACAACCCATGACGCCGCGAGCATCCATGACCGGCTTGACGGCAGCATCAAGCCGTCCGTCGTCCTGATGAACCCGCCGTTTTCCGCAACTCTGCGCGTCGCGCAGCGCATGACGGATACGGCGTTCCGGCATATCGCCTCGGCCTTCGCGCGATTGGCGCAAGGCGGTCGTCTGGTCGCCATCACCGGCGCGAACTTTTCTCCCGACAATCCGGCCTGGCGCACGGCGTTCGTTCAGATTCAGGAGAAAGGCGGCACTGTCCGCTTCTCATGCGCCATTGGCGGCGCTGTCTATGCGAAACACGGCACGACGTTCGATACGCGCCTGACGGTTATCGACAAGGTTCCGGTCGCGGACGTGAATGCTTTGCCACAGTCTATGGCGATTGCTGCAACAGCTGTGGATTTGCTGGAGCGCGTGATCGCTGATGTCCCGCCGCGCGCGGCGGTTTCCGGCGCGGTCGGCCTTGTCGAGGCGGCAAAGCCCATCGCAATCGTCAGAACCATAGCGCCGGTTGTGCACAAGCCGCATTCCGCAGCCATTTCGGAGCTGAATCTCGTCACCTGTTCGCGCGCGCCCGTTGCCGTTGAACTGGCCTACGAGGCCGTCGCCGAAGGGGACATGAACGCAAAGGCCGATCTGACGGACGCGCTGTATGAGGGCTACACGCTGCGCTCGATCCGCATTCCTGACGCGAAACCGCATCCGACCATGCTGGTGCAATCCACGGCGATGGCGTCGGTCGCGCCGCCGGTTCCTGCCTATCGCCCCCATCTGCCGGAACATCTGATGGCCGATAACGTGCTTTCCGATGCCCAGATCGAAAGCGTGATCTATGCGGGCGAAGCCCATGCGCGGCATTTGGCGGGATCGTGGGTGGTCGATGAGAGTTTCGACAATATCAGCGCCGCCGCCGAAGATGCCGAAAACGCTGTTTGTTTTCGGCGCGGCTGGTTTCTGGGCGACGGCACCGGTTGCGGCAAAGGGCGGCAGGTCGCGGGCATCATCCTCGATAACTGGATTAAGGGCCGCCGCAAGGCCGTGTGGATTTCCAAATCCGACAAGCTGATCGAGGACGCGCAGCGCGACTGGTCGGCGCTTGGGCAGGAAAAGCTGCTGATCCAGCCCTTGTCCCGTTTCAAACAGGGCACGCCCATTCGTTTGAGCGAAGGCATTCTGTTCTGCACCTACGCCACCCTGCGTTCCGCCGAACGCGAGGGCAAAGCATCGCGGTTGCAACAGATTGTCGATTGGGTTGGCAAAGACTTCGACGGCGTGATCGTGTTTGACGAAGCCCATGCGCTCGCCAATGCCGGAGGCGGCAAGGGCGAACGCGGCGATGTCATGCCCTCGCAGCAAGGACGCGCTGGCCTCCGCCTGCAACGCGCCTTGCCGGATGCTCGCATCGTTTATGTGTCGGCGACCGGCGCGACAGACGTGCGAAATCTTGCCTATGCGGAACGGTTGGGGCTTTGGGGCGGGGAAGACTTTCCCTTCGCCAACCGCAGCGAGTTCGTACAAGCCGTTGAAGCGGGCGGCGTCGCGGCGATGGAGGTGTTGGCGCGTGATTTGAAAGCTCTCGGCCTCTATATGGCGCGGTCTCTCTCCTACGAAGGCGTGGAAGTCGAAATCATCGAGCATCCGTTGACGCCCGAACAGGTCGCCATTTATGACGCTTATGCCGAGGCGTTTCAGGTTATCCATCAAAACCTGACCAAGGCGCTTGAGGCCTCGAACATCTCCAGTTCGACGGGAACGCTCAACGGTCAGGCCAAATCCGCAGCGCGATCCTCGTTCGAGTCCGCGAAACAGCGGTTCTTCTCGCATCTTCTGACCTCGATGAAAACGACGACGCTGGTCAAGAGCGTCGAGGCCGTTCTCGCGGCGGGCCATGCCGCCGTGATCCAACTTGTCTCCACGGGCGAAGCGGTTATGGAACGCAAACTTGCGGAAATCCCTGCTGAGGAATGGAATGACCTGACCGTTGATCTTTCTCCGCGTGAAATTGTCGGCAGCTATCTGAGCCATGCCTTCCCGACGCAGCTGTTTGAACCCTACACCGACGAGGAAGGCAATCTCCGTTCCCGCCCCGCCCATGATGCCGATGGCAATCCCGTTCAATGCCGCGAAGCTGTCGAAGCCCGCGACAAGATGATCGAGCATCTCGCCATGCTCGATCCCGTTCCTGGTGCGCTCGATCAGATCGTGCAGCATTTTGGCGCGGATAAAGTGGCGGAGGTGACGGGACGTTCGCGGCGCATCGTGCGAAAAGACGACAGGCTCTGCGTCGAAAATCGTGCCCCATCCGCCAATCTCGCCGAAACGCAGTCCTTCATGGACGATGACAAGCGTATTCTTGTCTTCTCCGACGCGGGCGGCACGGGGCGCAGCTATCATGCCGACCGTGGATGCAAGAGCCGGTGCCTGCGCGTCCATTATCTGCTGGAGGCTGGATGGAAAGCAGACACGGCTATTCAAGGACTTGGACGCTCGAACCGGACCAATCAGGCGCAGCCGCCGCTGTTCCGGCCCATGACCACGGACGTGAAGGCCGAGAAGCGATTTCTCTCCACGATAGCGCGGCGTCTCGATACCCTTGGCGCCATCACGCGCGGACAGCGGCAGACGGGTGGCCAAGGGCTGTTCCGCGCTGAGGACAATCTTGAAGGCGAACAGGCGCGCGCGGCGTTGCGACAGTTTTATATGCTGCTTTCGCAGGGCGGCGTGCCGGATTGCTCGCTTCGGCGTTTCGAGGACGCTACCGGATTGTCGCTCATGGCTGAAGGCGGAGGTCTGAAGGAGGAACTGCCGCCGATCACGACCTTCCTCAACCGATTGCTGGCCTTGCCCATATCCATGCAGAACACGCTGTTCGCGGCGTTCGAGGATTTGCTTGCCGCTCGTACCGAGGCGGCAATCGCAGCTGGGACGCACGATGCCGGGATGGAAACAATCCGCGCCGAAAGCCTGATTGTCACCGACCGCCGCACCGTATGGAAGCACGACAGCGGCGCGGAAACGCGGTTGTTCACGATCCAGCGCAAGGATCGCAACCGGCCAATGGCGTCGGACGAAGCCGTGACGTTGATGGGCGGCAGACTGCTGGTCAACAGCCGCTCGCATCGCGCCGCCGTGCAGGTCGCCGCGCCAAGCCTCATGCTCGACGATGGGCGTATCGAACGGCGCGTCCGTCTCATGCGGCCTATGCAGCGTGACAATGTCTCGGCGACGGAACTGACGGAAAGTCATTGGGAGGAAGCCGATGAAGTCCGATTCCGGTCAGTATGGGATGCGGAAGTTGCTGGAATACCGGAGTTTTCGACGAGTGTCTTCCATCTGGTGACGGGCTTGCTGTTGCCGATCTGGCGGCGCTTGCCGGAAAAGAACGCGCGCGTCTATCGGCTTCAGACCGATGACGGCGAGCGCGTTATCGGTCGTATGCTGACGCCTATCGAGGCCGAGGGTGTTTGCAAGAATCTCGGCATCGACGCGCCAAAGCTCTCATCCGATCAGACATGGGAACTTGTGGGCGACGGCAAGGTGACGGCGCATCTCGCCGACAACCTCGCGCTGCGCCGCAGCCGCGTGATGAACGAGAACCGCGTCGAACTGACGGGCTTCACGTCCGGCATGGTCGATGGTCTCAAGGCGCGAGGTCTGTTCGGCGAGATCATCGCATGGAAACTGCGGTTGTTCGTTCCCGTTGGTGACACCGGCAAGTCGGTCTTCGAGAAACTTCTCGACCGCTGGCCGCTCACCGAAATCGCGGAGCGGGGATGAGCCATGTCCTGCGCTGCCGATCTCGCGCACCGTCTCGGCCAGGAGGCCGAGGCGGTGTGCCGCTTTTATCTTCCCAATGGTCGCCGTCATGGGCACTACTGGCATTGTGGTAATGTTCAGGGCGATCCGGGGAAAAGCCTTTACGTTCTTCTCTCCGGCGCGCGCGCCGGGAAATGGGCGGACGGCGCAACCGGAGAATATGGCGATTTGCTCGACCTCATCGCGCTTAATCGCGGGCTTGACCTTCGCGTTGCGCTTGACGAAGCGCGAAAGTTCCTCAGTCTGCCAATTGCGCTTGAGAAACGGCATGAAGCTCCTGTACCAAGTGGTTCACCCGACGCTGCGCGGCGTTTGTTCGCTGCGTCGCAGCCGGTTCGAGGCACACTGGCCGAAGCGTATCTGCGAAGTCGCGGCATCATCCTGCCGCATGACATTGCCGCGTTGCGCTTTCATCCGCGTTGCTACTATCGCGCACCGTCTGGCCGCCAGTCATGGCCCGCGCTGATCGCTGCCGTGACCGACCTGGACGGCGCGATTACCGGCGTTCATCGGACATGGCTCGACCCGACAGGCGGCAAGGCGCAGGTCGATTGCCCGCGTCGCGCTATGGGCTGCCTTCTTGGCAATGGCGTGCGGTTCGGCGTTGCTCGTGACGTTCTGACGGCGGCGGAAGGTATCGAAACCGCGCTGGCGCTTGCGACCGCGATGCCCGACATGCCGGTCATCGCCGCGCTCTCGGCGGCGCACCTCACCGCCCTGATCCTGCCGCCGTTGTTGCAACGGCTCTATGTCGCGCGTGACAATGACGAGGCCGGACGACTGGCGATGGAACGTTTGCGCGAAAATGTCCAAGGTATCGTCACCGTTCACGCGCTCGTGCCGAAAGCCGAGGACTTCAACGCGGATTTGCTCACGCTTGGCGCGGATCGGTTGCGGGAATGGATCGGGGCGCAACTCGCCCCGGACGATAGCCGACGCTTTCTTTTTCCCGATGCACGGTGGCGAGGCGAAAACGGTTCGCCGGGGTCGGAATCGTTGCAAGCATCATAACAAGGTCTCCCGTTAAAAGGGCCGCGCGTCGGCCTTTCCTTGCGGGGGATCTGCCAGCGTCAAGCGGCTTTGCAACGGCCTAAAGGCCGTCCTCCACTGCGTTGCGGCCCTGCGGGTGCAAAACCGCTTTATCCGCTGGCGGGCGATCCTCGGAAAGGCCGCGAAAGCGCGGCCTCACAACGAAGGAGACCTCGCCATGACGCTTGCTTATTCCCATTCCGACTCCCACGACGAACCGCCTCACGCCGTCTCGCCGACCGCGCATCTTCTCGATGAATTGCAGCTTTACGGCTATCGTCCGCAGGGCGACGAACCCGACCCGCGACCCATGCCCGATGCCGACCGCGCCGAGCAGGAAATCGCAACCTGCGTTGAAGCCCTGTCAGGCCTTCTGGCCGACACGTCGCTTGAGAGTGATCTCGACGATGTTCTCTGGTCGTTCGCGTATCTGTTCCACCGCAAGATCGCCGGTCTCGACCGCGCGCTCGATGACAACGAGCGGGCGCAACGCCGATTGCAGGACGAACAGGACGGCTCCGAGGTCAAATCCGTCGAGCTGGAGCGATTGACGGCGCGGGGCATCGCGCTCGTCGAACGCCGCGACGCCTTCGAGGCCTTCCGAGACATCGCCTCCGAACGCTACGAGGCAATCACCGGCTCCGCCTGGCGTCCGCGCACAGGTTCGATGACCAGCCGCAAGACGCTGACCGCATCCCTGATCGACAGCCGCGATTTCATCGCCGCCAAGCGCCGCGCCGAGATTGAGCCGTTGTTGCCCGCCGGGCCGCGCATCGCCTTCACCGGCGGCGTGGAATGCAACGACACCAGCCGCATCTGGGACGCGCTCGACAAAGTACGCTCCAAACATTCCGACATGGTGCTGATCCACGGCGGATCGCCCAAAGGCGCCGAGCGCATCGCCGCCTGCTGGGCCGACAATCGCAAAGTTCCGCAGATCGTCTTCAAGCCCGACTGGAACCGCCATAAGAACGCGGCACCGTTCAAGCGCAATGACGCTTTGCTCGAAGCCTTGCCTATTGGCCTCATCGCCTTCCCCGGTTCCGGCATCGCCCAGAACCTCGCCGACAAAGCCCGCAAGATGGGCATTCCGGTCTGGACATTCGACGGCGCATGAGCGCCGTCGAACATCGCGGTTTTCAAAACCGCATCAAAAGGCCGCAATCCTGCGGCCTTTTCAACGCAAGGAGAATACCATGCAGTCACTTACCGAAAATGAAATCGCCATCACATGGCACATCGACGACGTGAAAGAAGTCCGTCTGAATTTAGCTACGATTGGGACCAGCGAAAGCACTGTCTGGTAGCTTTTTACGGCTGTCAGCTGTCAGCTTTGACATCTCAATACACTCCTTGGCAAACACGCATTGCACCACGACCTTGGCTGATTAGCCAAGGTCGTGAACAAGGCGGCAGATCGGAAAAATCTACTTGATGAAATCGTGAAGTATCACGATGTCATGTCACAATACTTTTAAGCTCTTTTGAAGCCGGAAGTTCCAGAACCTGACGCTGGCGCGCCTTGTCCTGTTGCTTGTTCCGCATGATCGCAGGCTTTCGCGCAATGATCTTCTGCATTCTTCGCATGCTCTTGAGCCTTGTCCGGGTCGCCACTGGCATGAGCAACCGCAGCGTTCGTATGAGCGCTCGCTGCCTTGTTGCAATACTCGGCTGCCTTGGCGTGGAGTCCTGCCTTATCTTGAGGCATGGAACCAGACTGGTTGGTTTGCTTTGACTGTTGTTGTGTTGATTGTGGCTGCATGGCGTATCTCCTGAGTTTTGGGGTTTATTACCCGGCGAAATAAAAATCCTTATGGACTTTCCTTGCCGAGTTTTCCGGCTATCGCTTTCCTGAATCACCAAGCTTAGAGCTTGTGAGTTCCATCTAGCTCAAACCAAATACGACAGTTCCGCGTTGTCGTTTTGACATCCATCAAATGTTGCGGCTGAGGTTTACTGTTCTTATGAATCTAAGGTGAAGAATTATTTGTCTGATTTCTGATGGGAAACTTTCGCGTGCCGATCCGCATCCTGGCTGTGACCTTTAGCGCGCTTGGCATCTTTAGCGGTTGATCTTTCCACAACAGGCGTGTCTTCAATTTTCATGTGCTGTTTTTTGGAGCTGAACATAAGCCGGGTTGTTGGGGAACAAGATGACATTCTAACCTCTTATCAGTTTATCGATGCTGTTTATACGTACTCCCGATTGCAATCCATGAATTGATATCCATCAAATGATTTGCGCTTTCGTGGCCAATGTTCCGCTATCTCTAAAATCTTTTTCAATATAGTGTGATGTGATGGTGAGATACACATGCCTTCTTTTCTTCGTACTCGCAGTTTCGGCATGTACTTCGGCTGCACCGCCTTGCCTAACGCCTGCTGTAGGTGATGTCGTGTATGTCGTTGGACAAGGATGGCATGCCGAGATTGGCATTCCGGTTGAGGAGCTGAATGAAGATTTGTCCTTTTACCGTAAAGTCTTTTCCGGCGCCCGTGTGATCATGTTCGGTTATGGCAAAAAGACTTTCTTCACTGCGCCGCCCGATACGATCAGCGAATATTTCGTTGGCCCTATTCCCGGCCCGGCGGTAATTCATGTGGTGGGGCTTCGTGTCACACCGATGGTGGCTTATCCTCCAGAAGACACGGTCACGCTTGTTATGCCGCTAGGCGGCGCTCACGCACTGTCGGCGTATATCTGGAATGATCTAGCCAAAGACGCGGCTGGCAATCGATTTCGACACGCGTGCCCTTCACGCGAACGTCCGTCTTTTGCTTCAAGATTGCGAGCGCACGTGAGAAAGTTGCCCCCTTCATGCCGAGTGTGTCGGCAATAAGCGACTTGTCATAAGGCAGATTAAAGACAGCCCCCTTTGGGGTATCACCGAGGCATAACCTTAAGAGAAAGCATCCGATACGTTGGGGCGCGCTCAACATGGCATTAAACGCCAAGGCGCCAGAATGGTGTCGGTGTTGCTTGGAAATTGTAGCCAACATATTGATTGCCAGAGATGGGTTTCGGCGTGTCTGCTCTTTTAATAAATTTGCTGGAATGCTCAGCAACTTAACATCTTCGACGACCTGGGCGCTGCAGGCATGACGCCCTTGTTCAAAGATAGCATCTTCGCCGAAAGTGTGCCCTGTCGTGAGCATATCGATGATCACTTCCTGTCCTTCCGGCATGGTGCGGAATAATTTTATCCAGCCGCCACCAACGACATAGAAGAATGTGGCAGGGTCTCCCTGAAGATAAATAAATCTACCTTTTTTGTAGGAACGGATTTGAGCCGCATTTTGAAAGGGGGCAACTTCTTCGTCTGCAAGATTGGAAAAGATTTCAATTTTTTTCAGACAATGAAGTGGTGAACTCGGAGGATCGAGCGGTGTGTTTGAGACGATCTTCATTTGTGAACTCATGAGCTTACCATATACGAATAAAGGCTCAGAGTCTTGGACGGCAGATATTAAGTCCAAGATAGCCATGACAAGGCCATGAAAAACAAAGCGATTTGATAAATGTCAAATTGGCGCTTCGAGATTGGCGCATCCTGAATTTGACATCGGCGGGAAGACCTAAAAATTCAAATGTAGGTTTGCCCTTCTATCTGACGGTGAAACCCGAAACACAGGAAGAACGCTATGGCAAAACCTCAAACAAAATCCACGGATAAAGTAAGCGCAGGACATCACGCGCAAGCAGCCGAGTGCCACAATAAAGCGGCAACGCAACATACCTATGCCGCTAAGTGCTCCGCGACCGGCGATCACGACAAGGCTGAAAAGCATGCAAAAAATGCCGAGGATCATTGCGCGAAAGCACAGGATCACGGCAAGCGGGCTATGAAAGCCTAAGCAAGTTTTGAACTATCGACGTTATCGACTTCCCCTCTCTCATGAATAAGGAAATCTCCTATGACCAAGAACCATCAAACCTTCAGATTCCTTGCGCTAGCTGCCGTTATCCTTTCGATAGGAATGGCATTGCCTGCGTTTGCTGAATCAACCGAGCATTATATTGACGACGCAACCATCACAGCCAAAGTCAAAGAAGCAATTCTCGCTGACTCTCTATTGAAGGTTTTGGAAGTGAAGGTTGATACCACTCATGGGGTCGTGCTTTTGAGCGGAGCCGTGGACAACAAGACCCAAGAAGCCGAAGCCATAAAGGTCGCGGGGAAGATCAACGGCGTGGTATCGGTCACCGATAACATGTCCCTAAAAAACAATCAGTGAAAGGAAACGTTTTATGACTCTCGGCGTTGTCCTCCTTATTGTTCTATTTTTGCTGCTTATCGGCGGCTTGCCGACTTGGCCGCATAGCCGGAATTGGGGATATTACCCTTCGTTTGGCTTGGGAACGGTACTTGTGATCGTGCTCATTCTTGTGCTGCTGGGACGCATTTAGCGGCTTAAGGTGTCGGCTTGCGCGAACCGGGACAAATATTAGCGCAACAAGTTGAGAAAGGATAACATCATGGTGGATACAGATCGTCTTAAAGGAATGGGCAAACAGGCTGCCGGCTCCGTCAAAGAAGCCATCGGTAAAGTGGTCGGCGACAAGAAGACGGAAGCCGAAGGTTCGAATGAAAAGAATGTCGGAAAGATCCAGAATGCAGTCGGCGGCGCTAAAGACGCCATTCGTCAGGCAGTCAGGAAATAAGATAAAGACCCGGCGGGTACTCTGCTCGTCGGGCATCGTTGGCCAGTCTCTGAACTTCCACCCGATGGAGCCGCCCATGTTAGGCTATGTGATCCTGTTTTTTGTCCTTGCAGTTATTGCCGCTGTCTTGGGCTTTGGAGGCTTGGCCACAAGTTTCGCCAGTATCGCCCAGTTTCTGGCGGTTCTGTTCGTCGTGCTTTTTGTCGCCAGCCTGATTTATCACCTTATGACAGGGCGCAGAGGAAATGCGCCAACCATCTAACGATGGTGAGCATATGCAGCCAATTATGGACTACTCGACAATCAGCATCAAAAGGGAACCACCAATGACAAATAAAACATTCGCTCCGGCAGTTCTTGTCCTTGCCATGCTCGCGCTGGCGGCCTGTAGTTCCAGCAGCGGCGAAGGATCGCCTCCGCCGCGCGACGTTAACGTGATCGTGCCGCCAAATTCCTCGAATACAACGACGACAACTACGCCTTATGGCAGCAGTAGTACGACAACGCACACGACGACAACCTCACCATACTGACTGACATTGGCTTTCGGCGGCTTCGTCAACGCGGGACATCACTTGTCCGGAAAAAATTACATTGTCGCCAGATATCGGCAACCCGGCTTCGTGTAGCGCATCGGCTGTCCATGCGTTGCAGGTATGGAATAAATTATATTCGCTTTGCGCGGCGTAAAACAGTCCGTCGGGATCGGTGCTAGGCGCAACGATCATTGGTTTCCGTGCAGAAGCTGGCTGAATATGTATATGGCCCTGACTCAGGCGTGTATTCTAGCAAGAATGTTTGATTTAGCCAAACACGCCAGTCAGCCAGCCCCAGTCCAGATTGGCGGGATGTTGAATATAATCATCCGGATTTGCGACGACATGCTTCAGGTAGCTGAATTTGAATGGCCAGATGTCTTCCGGCGGAACATCGGTTTTCTTCAAGATTTTGATTTTCATGTCTTCGGTAAGCTGTAGGCTATAAATAACCTTTGGCCTGTCATCATACACGGCGCACTGGAGAATATTGTTCTCCCCCAAATTCTTCCAGCGCGCTTTCCAGATTTCATTATAAGGGAATTTATCCTTATTCTTTTCTATCGCCTGATTGCATATGTCGAGATAACGCTCAAAGACGCGCTCATATTCGGCTTCATCGACGGAATTTCCAACGGAATAGTTCATGGGCCATGTCCTCTTCTCGCATAGGATCACCTTTCCTGTCAGGTCGTTTTGATTTATGTCAGGTTCACGGGGGACGAAGCCGGAAATAATCACGCACCGACGGGGAGCATGGCTTCGATCGGTTCGTCGATGCGCAGGTCGTCGTTAGCGTGATAAAAGTCAGAACGCAAATTCACTATCAATGGGTGGGGTGGTCTCCCAACGCCTCGGCCAAGATTTGGGGTGAGGCCATTTCAATTTCCAGAAAACCTATGTAGCCATCCGGCACCGCTGATACAATACATCGGTTGTAAACATGAACCACCGTCCCCGGAATGATGTCATGCGGCTCCGTCCACCCCACTGCGCGTTTCACCAAGAGCCAGGCTCCGCCAAGTAAAACAAAACTGCCTGTTGCTCCGAACGGGCGGACATGGCGCCTGACGGCTTCCACGGGCTGATTTAAGTCGATAATGCGCTCAGCCATCTTCGTCTTTTGCCAATAGCTTCCTGCTTCTTGGGGAACGGCATTCTCCCATAGCTGCGTGAATTGCCCCGCGACCCGCACGGCAAGTTTTCTGCCCGCCATTTGGATCTTGAGGCTGAGGCTTTCATGGCATTCGTCCGAACGAAGCGGAAAGTTCTCGATTGCGAGAATGGAGCCGGAGTCGAGATCGGACGTGATCTTATGACAGGCAACAGCCCAATGATCCCGATTTTCCAAAATGGCGCGATGCGAAGGATATGGGCCGCGCCCTTCCGGCAAAGGGGAGGAATGAAAATTGATCGCGTATTTCAGATAAGGCTGCCAGTCTGGAATCTTCCAATCGTAGCTGGCAACGATCAGGATTTCGCAACCATCGTCACGCAACCTTTGAAGGTCATGCTCATTCATGCGTGACAGCTGGATCGCGGCTTTGTTCTGTTCTGCAAACGCTATGACGGCCTGCTGGTTGCCAAATTCGTTTCTGATAGGAACGGTAAAGAGTTTTACGGGCGTCCAGCCCGCATGAACAAAGGCCGTGAAAACGCCAAGGTACCCATCCACTGTGGCAATTGCAAAACGCATCGGCTCTTTGTGAGTTAGCGAAAAATCAGCCTGACGGCCACAGATACACACGCCCGATGTTCAAAAACACTCCGAACAATTTTATGAGAAAGGATAAAAGCCGGAACGCAAGGCTCCTCCCTGCGTTCCGACTGTCCGGAAATTATACAGCGCTGGCTTGCTGCAGCGCGGCCAACAAGTCTTGCAATGTGGCGTTGGCGGTCGTCACCACGGACGACGCGGCTCCACCAGCGACAACCAATCCAACGCTTCGTCTGTTTCTTCCATTCAACCAGATCCCGTTATGGCAGCTGATGTTCATAACAATTTCAAGGTTACGCTCGAAGATTTTCTTGCGCAGGCTGACAGAAATTTTGCCGAACTCGATGCCGATCACGACGGCCTTATCAGGCTCAAAGCACTTTTGAAAAGGTGTGAACGGAAATAGCCATCACAGAGGCAAAGAAAGCTACGGTTTGTTACTCGCAGCATCTCCTAAAACGAGAAGACGATTAAAGGCTAGTGGTGCATCTTAACTAAATTGTAGGGTAGAGGCGCTTGAGTTTAATACGGGCGTGGGCGTCTGTGAACTGCCAGTCGGCACTGACGTTATGCTGATTACGGTAGGCTGTCCATGCGGCGATTTCGGAGCTGAGCGTTTCTTTATCTGGGATGCGGCGCGAAAGGCATTGGCGGGAGAGAACGGACAATTCGGATTCCGCCATATCGAGCCAACTGGCGTGCTTGGGCGTATAATGCCATTCGAAGCGCTCGGCCAACCGGAAAGCTTCTTCAGGCGGAAAAGCTTCATAAAGAGAGGCCTTGTTGTGAGTGTTCAGGTTGATCGAATAAACTGCGTTGCAGTTCATCTCCGAATGAACCCGCGCCGCCAGGCAGCCAACTACATCCGCCTCTGTAGTCATCGATCGATAGAGCGTTGATAGTCCCATCCAGTACCATCTCCCATTACGAATGCCACATTTAGCGATACCCCGACCCCATAAGTCTGATTTGACATTCATCAAATCATTTTCATCTTATTTTTTGTCTGCTTCAAAATGTTCATTTTTTGCATTCCACCAACCGCCACCGAGAGCGGCAAATAGAGCAACAGTATCTTGATAACGTGCGGCAATAGTCTGAAGCTTAGCAATCTTGGCTTGATGGGCTTGCACATCGGCGTTCAGCACGTCGAGATAGGTATTAAGACCGGCTTTGTAATTAGCCTGCACGAGATGCAAGGTTTGTTCGGCAGTCGATAGTGCTTCATCTTCCGCCTGCAACGTCGCCGCATCATGATCGAGCGCATGAAGCGTGTCAGCGACTTGAGCGAAAGCACCGAGGACGGTCTGGCGATAAAGCGCCATCGCCTGCTGGAAAGTTTCCGTAGCGGCCTCTCGTTTGAACCACAGCGTTCCGCCATCAAAGATCGGGGTCGTCAGCCCCGCACCGAAGCTCCAGAAATTCCCGGCGGCAGCAAATAAATTGTTTGTTGCATTGCTGTTAGTACCATAACCGCCATTCAACGTGATGCTTGGCAGCATCGCGGCTGTCGCTACGCCGACATTGGCGCTTGCGGCATGAGCCGTTGCCTCGGCGACCAGAATATCAGGACGTTGTCGCACCAGATCGGATGGTACGCTGATCGGCAGATCATTGGGCAAAGTGAAATCGGTCAAACTCACTTCCGGTTGGGTTTCTTCGGCGGGAGTGTGCCCGGCAAGAGTCGCGAGCAAATCGTCGGTCTGCGCGAGTTTTTGCTCAAGCGGCGGTAACGTCGCCTCGTAAGACGCAAGCAGGCTGCGGAGGCTCAAAACATTCGAATAGGGAACGGTGCCTGCTTTCTCTTGAAGCCCCGCCAATTTAACTTGCTCTTTTTGCATGACGATGAGTTGTTTTGTCGCTTCGATTTCATCGTGATAAGCGGCCTTGGCGATCACCGTGTTGGCGATGTTGGCTGAGAGCGTTAAATACGTCGCCTGTTCCGTCGCGCGCGCCATATCAACTTCGGCACCAAGATTTTCTATCATGCGCCGCTCGCCGCCCCAGATATCGATGGCATAGCTGACGGTCGCTGAAAGTGTAAATAGATTGAAGATGCTGCCGGATGATTTCTGCCCCAATGCAGCGGGTGAGGATCGCTGCCGCGAAGCTCCGGCATCGCCGTTGATGTCGGGGAAGAAAATGCCATAGCCGCTGCGCAAATTATCCTGGCTTTGACGAAGATTTGCCCCCGCTGCCTCGAGTCCTGGATTGTTGGCTTTGGCTTCTTCCAATATCGCGTCAAGCTTCGGTGATTTGAAAAGATGCCACCAGGCAGAATCGACTTCTGCGCCAGGAGTAAATCTCTGCGTAGTGCCTTCGGCCTCGACGGTCTTTGTTGGATCAGTGCCATGTGTGTAATGCGTAACCGGCGGCGCGTTGGGAGAAACAAAATCAGGCCCGACGGCGCACGCCGACAGAGCACACAAAAGCGCTGTACCGTAAAGTGCAGCGAACTTTGTGAGCAAGCGAGACGACCGTCCCATGTTATTTCTCGCCAACATAAACATCCACCAGCTGACCAGGATAAAGATTCATATCTTTTGGTTTGTCAAAACGAAAAATCACCGGCAAAACGCGGACGTCAACCCGTTCCTGCCGCTGATCGGAAAGTTCGATCTTTGGTGAGACATAGGGTTGGATGCGCTCGAAAGTTAGCGGCATATGCGTATCGGTGCCACGGATGAACATCTGCGCATCCATCTTTGCCGGATCAGCGATGCTGTGAATTAAAATTTCGTCGATATAAGCTCGGACTTGCAACTGGCCGTCCGGTGTGCCCATGACGATCAGTGGGTTCATCCCTTGCGTGTAGGAATCATAAGCGCCTTGCGGCGAGACATAACTGCCGACAGCGGCTTGAAGCGTAAGGACAATCCCATCCGCAGGAGCTTTGATCGTATATTTAGCGAGCAATGCCGCAGAAGATGCCGCAGCTTTTAGCAAAGCATCATATTGCTTTTGCTGGTTTTCGATGTCGTAACTCCACGCGCCTGCTTTGATCAGGTCGTATTGCTTCTGAACCACCTGTAAATTTGTAGCGGCGATTTTCTCGGCATTACGTGCGTTATCGAGCACATCATGGCTGACGGATTTTGGGTCAAGCTTGAAGGACTTTTCTTGCTTGGCGAGTTGATCTTCCGCGTTTTTAAGAGTTGCCTTGGCATTCTCGACCTGCGCTGTTGCTACATCGAGATTTTCCGGTCGCGGCTGCGCTTTCAACTCATTTAATAACGCCAAAGCTGCTTCGGCTTGGGCTTGTTGCTGTTCGACCGTCGCCTTTTGCACCGAGTCATCAATCGTCAAGAGCGGATCGCCTTTTTTAACCTTGCCTCCTTCGACAACAAGAACTTCCGTGATCGGCCCAGAAACTTCGGGATAGATATTGATGTTTTCACCTTGCGCCAGGATACTTTCGACAATGCCTTCAGCGTAAATTCCTTTGGTGTAGGGATTGGCTGCAGGATTAAAGGTGGGCGGCAGCGCCTTCGGCTGCTCACTAAAGATGTAGGCGCTGACGATTGCCAGTATTAGGCCGATGGCCGACACGATAAAAATGATCTTATTGCGCATTCAAACTCTCCTTCTTGATGTCGATATCCTTAAGTTTGCCGTCTTCCATGCGCATGATGCGGTCGGCAAACTCATAGATGCGGCTGTCATGGGTGATAATTATGATACACCGTCTGTCGGTGAGGATGTTTTTCCTCACGAAACCGACGATATTCCGGCCAGTGTCGCCGTCGAGCGAGGCTGTTGGTTCATCGAGAATAAGGATGTCCGGACGGCTGATGATGGCGCGTGCAATAGCGACCCTTTGCTGCTCACCACCGCTGAGCTTGACCGGCGGCAATTCCGCACGCCCCTTTAAGCCAACGATTTCTAAATTTGTTACCGCTTCCTGGATTGACTCGTCCCAGTTGCGTTTCTGCAGAATGAGAGGGATGGCAACATTCTCGGCGGTCGTCAGGCGCGGAAACAGATGATAGTCCTGAAACACGAAACCGATTTTGTGCAGACGAAAGTCGGCAAGATCGTCGGTCGATAGGCTCCATATATCGATATTTTCGATCTTCACGGAACCTGCATCCGGCTTCAGAATGCCGGAGATCATACTCAACATAGTTGTCTTACCACTACCGGAAGGGCCGACGACATAGAGAATCTCACCGAAATTGGCGTTAAATGTAACATCCTGAACAGCCTTGGTGAGCGCCTCGCCTTGGCCGAAAGATTTGCTGACACCCGTAACTTGAATGGCAATTTCAGACATGACTAACCTCGGAAGATGTCGAAGGGTTCGATCTTCAGAACCTTCCGTACACCGATGTAGCCGGAGATTGCCGCGATGATAACCACCATGACAAAGGCAAGGCCAAGATTGAGATAAGTGATCATTGCTGCGTAGTCGGGCAGATAAAGGCGCGCTAGCCATATCATGAGTGAGCAAAGGCCAACACCGAAGCCATAGCCTGTTAGGGCGACAAAAAACGCCAGAAACAGGATCATCGAAACAAGTTCGCTGCCCTTGGCGCCGATGGCTTTAAGCGCGCCAAACTTTTCAATATTTTCCAGAATAAAGGTGTAAAATGTTTGCCCAGATATGGACATGCCGATGATAAAGCTGATGATTGTCATCATCAGCATATTGGTGCCTATGCCGGTCTGGTAGGTATAGAAACTCGAAATCTTTTGGATAAAATCATCTTTTGTAAGCGCCAGATATCCCGCCGCCTTGACCTGCTGCTTGATGAGGGCGACATCCTCCGGAGTTTTTGGCTCGACCAAAAGGTAGGAAATCGTAAAACGGGAATTAGGGATATACTGCAAGGCGCGGTTGTAGGTCGTATAGAGTGTCGGCACCCCAAACAAACCACTCGACGCGACATGGCCAATCCCGCGAATGACGCCGCGATGTTCATTGAGTTCGAATGTATCGCCGATTTTAGGATTTTTAAGTTTGTAGAACTCAGAATCCTTAATCGCAATGAAAGCGTTTTCAGCAAAGATATCTTGAATGTTACCAGAAGTAAGTTCCGGCCTCCCAAACAGACTGGTGTCGTCGAGGCCAATAACATTGACCGATTGGTAAGTGCCGTCAGTTAATTTTAGAAGCGCGCCGCCGGAATAGAGGGGCACAGCATATTTCACACCAGGTATGCTGCGCACCTCATCCAATACATAATCAGGTAGCGGAATCGTATTCGCAACCGTTTGGATCGCTGGATCCATGACCCAAACCGACGCCCCAATATTTATGACAGTGGCAGAAGCCCGCGCCAGTATTCCTGAGAAAAGAGACGTCATCTCAATCATTAGGAAAACGGAGAAGGTAATCCCAACTAGAAGCGCCGAAAACTTTGCCCGGTCATTGACCAACAGCTTATAGGCGATCTTCAGAATGCCGGACGATGCCCAAAGACCGGAAGGTGCCTTACCTATTGTCTTGTGGACCGACTCTGATGCGGCAGGAGGTAGTTGAGTTCCCGGCGGGACTAGATCACTCAACGATGCCTTCTGATTTGTTGTCTCGGCAGGAATGGGCGTGGGCTTCCCTTCATCTTTCTTCGCCGGCTCCGGTGTGGATGGTGAAGGAGGAGTTAGAGATGGATCATCGCTATCAGAGTTCATCAAGGCCTCCTACATGACGAGACTCCGCCCAAAATTGAGAAAGACAACAACGTCGATGCAACAGTAAATACTAAACCCTTACATCTCTGATTTGATGAATGTCAAATGGGCATTGTTTAATAAGAGTAAGTCTCGTTAGGGATGAATAAAAATGGTCAGAAAAACATACCAAAACTTGTGGTTGGTCAACGTAATTGGAGGCACATACACCACTCGCCTCTGTTCTGGATCAGCGTTTTTTTGTTTTTAGCGGCAAGCGCGATCTATTTGTTGTCCGACGATCTCTCGTTGCGACCGCATCTCCAATAATAAGCCGCCCTGAATTACAGAAACATAAACCTTTTGATGAATGTCAAATCAGTTGTCCTGAAGGGTGTTACGGATATTGAGTGCCATTGCTGGGGCTTCCGTGCTGCTCGTCAAGATGCATCTCAGTCATTACACGGTGAGCACTAAAACTTCGAATGGAGAAATGATAACCCGGCATGTGAAAGTCGGCGACGACCATCTTGCCTCTTATGTGCTGCGTTACCCGAACAATAGACAGTAATTGCCGAACTCAAACCTTAAAGGAAAACAAAATGTATATATCTGACACAGCCGTCGCCGTTTTTGCAGACCATCAAGCTGCGGAGACAGCTATTAAAAAGCTGACCGAAGATGGATTCAAGATGAAGAACCTCAGCGTTGTCGGCAAGGGATACCATTCGGATGAAAAGGTCGTTGGTTTTTACAATGCCGGAGACCGAATCAAGTTTTGGGGTACGCGAGGCGCGTTCTGGGGCGGTCTGTGGGGTCTGTTTTTTGGCGGCCTGTTTCTGACCACGCCTTTCGGCCCCGTCGTCGCGCTTGGGTATCTTGCTACCATACTGATTGCGGCTGTTGAAAACGCTGTTGTGGTTGGCGGATTTAGCGCAATCGGCGCGGCGATCTACAGCATGGGCATTCCCAAAGACAGCGTGATCCAATACGAAGCGGACGTTAAAGCCGACAGCTTTGTTGTGATGGCGCATGGCACGGCAGAGGAAGTGGCTCGCGCCAAGGCGATCCTTGCTCCACTCAAACCATCACGCCTTAATGTACATACCTATGTAAAGCCGATAGAGGTGACGGATCATCTCATGGCAACACAAGATGATCGTTTCGACCGGGCGATGACGCCTTAAGGTTGAGTTGTGAATTCAAAAACCCATAAAAAAGGAGACCACTATGTCCAAACCGGCCACCAACCCTATCTTCGAAGTCGATTTTTCGAAGCTGATGAATCCATCCAAGATAATGGGCGAATTCAAAATACCCGGCTTCGATATGAATGTCTTGATGGACATACAACGCAAGAACATCGAGATGATAACGACCATCAATCAAGCCGTCGTCGAGAATTTACAATCGTTCGCGCAGCGTCAGACTGAACTTATGCAGCGCGTCCTTGAGGATTCTTCCAGCATGATGAACGCCATGATGTCGGCTACGACTCCGCAAGAAAAAGTCGTGTATCAGGCCGAAGCTTCCAAGAAGGTGGCCGAACAATGCATGACCAATGTTCGCGACAACGCCGAAGCCTTTGCCAAATGCAACAGTCAGGCGATGGAAACAGTGAGTAATCGCATGAGCGACAACCTGGTGGAACTTCGCGGCATGACCAAAGAAGGCAGGATCAAATGACGGAAACGATCCTTGTCATCAATGCAGGTTCCTCCAGCGTCAAGTTCAGCCTTTACGAGCGGCAACCCGACTTGCAGTTGCTGGCATCCGGCGAAATCGCCGATATCGGCGGCGCGCCATCTTTCGCCGCCGAAGTCGGTGGTGCAAAAACTAGCGAAGTTTTGCCTGCCACCAGCACACATGAAGACGTCCTACGCCATATCATTGGCTGGATCGAGAAACAAAAACATGGAGCGATTGCTGTCGCAGCGCACCGCGTCGTACATGGCGGCACTCAATTTACAGAACCTGTCGTTGTGACGCCTGCGATTATGGAACAACTGCGCGCCCTTACCCCTTTAGCTCCCCTGCACCAGCCGCACAATCTTGCCGCAGTCGATATTCTGAGCAAGCTCAAGCCAGGTATTGGTGAACACGCGGCAGGTGTGCGCCAGAGCGTTCTAGAGCATCTCACCTTCCTGAAACCGTTTGATACGCTGGTTATTCCGGCAAACGAAGATGGCATCATGGCGCGCCACGCTTTTCTCCTGATGCAGAACACCGTGAAGGAGAGGAAAGCCTCATGATGAAAGACAAAAAAGGTCTCGTTGTCGGTGTCGCCAACGAACATTCCATCGCCTGGGGCTGCGCACAAGCGCTACATGCGGCGGGCGCAGAACTGGCGCTCACCTATCTGAACGACAAGGCCAAGCCCTATGTTGAACCGCTCGCCGGGGAGATCAAGGCGCCGATTTTTATGCCGCTTGATGTCATGAACGTCGAGCAAGCCACGGCGCTGTTCGCGGAAATTAAGCGGCGCTGGGGGCGGCTTGATTTTCTGCTGCACGCCGTCGCCTTTGCGCCCAAGACCGATTTGCAAGGCCGCTTCATTGATTCGTCCAGCGCAGGGTTTTCAATGGCTATGAACATTTCCTGCCATTCCCTCGTCCGCCTCGCGAAAGCATCGGAGCCGCTGATGGCAGAAGGCGGTTCTATTTTAACGTTAAGTTATTATGGCTCCGAGAAAGTAATTCCGGACTATGGACTCATGGGCCCGGTCAAGGCAGCACTCGAAGCCTCCGTGCGCTATCTGGCCGCTGAATTGGCTCCGAAAAACATCCGAGTCAATGCGCTATCGCCGGGGCCGGTCAAAACCCGCGCGGCTTCAGGGCTGACGGATTTCGATAAACTATTGGCAAAAGCTGCCGATGAAGCGCCGCTCCATCAGTTGATGACCATTGAACAGATCGGAGAAGTCGCAACATTCCTGATGTCCAATAAGTCTAAGCACATCATCGGTCAGGTCATCTATGCGGATAATGGTTACAACATCATGGGGTGAAGCGAGAAAACACACCGTGCAGAGGGACTCTTTTGCGCGACATATCGACTTATAGGAGACATGCCATGCCCCCCACCGACATTTTTATTTGCTCGCCCCTACGCACAGCTATCGGCACGTTCGACGGCAGTTTGAAAACTATTCCCGCGACGCAGCTTGGCGCTACTGTCATTCGAGAAATGCTCAAGCGCGCGGTATTGCCCCCTGAAATCGTGCAAGCCGTTGTCATGGGACAGGTTGTTCAAGCCGGTGCTGGTATGAACCCAGCCCGCCAGGCCGCTATCAATGGCGGCATTCCAGTTCAAGTGCCAGCCTTCACCGTCAACCGCGTTTGCGGTTCAGGGGCGCAGGCGATTGTTTCCGCTTATCTGGAAATTGCAAGCGGCAATATTCAGTGCGCCGTTGCCGGCGGTATGGAGAATATGGATTTGTGTCCCTATCTTCTTCCGTCCGGCCGTTGGGGCTACCGAATGGGCGATGGCAAAACCATCGACAGCATGCTGTATGACGGACTGGTTGATGCTTTCTCGGACAAGCATTCCGGCTTGGTAACGGAGGATTTAGTCAACAAGTATAAGATTACCAGGGTGGAGCAGGATGCATGGGCGTTAAGGTCTCAGCAGCGGTTTTCCAAGGCGCAGGCGGCAGGAAAATTTGACGGCGAAATCACGCCAGTCGACGTCGTCTCCCCCAAAGGCACAAAAACATTTCAGAAAGATGAGCATAACCGCCCCGATACCACCGCCGAGAGTCTTGCCAAGCTGAAACCCGCCTTCCGCAAGGATGGAACGATTACGGCAGGGAATGCGTCCGGATTAAATTCTGCGGCGTCGGCGATGATCATCGCGTCATCCGATATTGTCAAAAAACACAATCTAACGCCCATGGCACGCATCGTGGCTTATGGCGTCGGCGCTGTCGATCCGGGCATGTTCGGCATTGGCCCTGTCCCCGCAGTCCAGCAAGCCTTGCAACGCGCTGGCTGGAAAATTGCGGATGTCGAACGCATGGAGATCAACGAAGCCTTTGCCGCCATCGTGATTGCAATTATGCGTGATCTTGGACTCAACGAAGATATCGTGAATGTCGAAGGTGGGGCCATTGCCCATGGCCACCCCATAGGTGCCACCGGCGCTATCCTTACGACCCGGCTGCTTTACTCCATGCAGCGTGATGGCCTGACACGAGGCATCGTCACTTTATGTATTGGCGGCGGGCAAGGAATTGCGCTGGCACTGGAGTGTGTGAGTAATCATGCAAAGGGGGCGACCCGTGCCTGATAATTATTTTGATATCCTTGACAAGACTTTTCAGGCGCATCTTGGCCAGATGACTTCGGGCATCAGCCCCGCCGCGATGACGACGGTATATTGCTCATGGCTTAGTCAATTGGCGCAGTCCCCGGGACGCATGCTCGAACTGGCGCTTTATCCAGCCGTGCATTGGCAGGACTACGCCCACAAGATCATAGGTAATGATCAACCAGGAAATAATATCGACCCGCGCTTTAAGGCTGAAGATTGGCAGCAGTTTCCATGGCGTTTATGGGTGGAAGGTTTTCATCAGGCCGAATGTTGGTGGCACCGCGCTACAACGGATGTGCCCGGTCTGCCGGAACATGCCGAGCGTACACTTTCTTTTCTAACGAGGCAGATGCTGGATGCGCTGTCGCCCTCCAACTTTGTCGCCACCAATCCCGATCTGTTGCAGAAAACCATGCAGACAGGCGGAGACAATATTGTTCATGGGATGCAAAGTGCGCTTGATGATATGCAGCGAAATGCCAACAATTTGCCAGCGACTGGCCTTGAAAACTTTGAGGTCGGCAAAACGGTCGCCATCACGCCTGGACGCGTGGTGTTTCGTAATCATCTGATTGAATTGATCCAGTATGAGCCGCAGAGCAAAATGGTTTACAATGAGCCGGTTCTGATGCTGCCCGCATGGATCATGAAATATTACATCCTTGATCTCTCGCCCAATAATTCGCTGGTGAACTGGCTGGTGAAACAAGGACATACGGTATTCATGGTTTCGTGGCGCAATCCGGATGCTGCGGATCGGGGCTTGGGAATGGATGATTATTATCGGCTGGGCGCTATGGCCGCCATCGACGCTATTTCCGGCATCATGCCAAAAATCGATATTCACCTGATGGGATATTGTCTGGGCGGAACGCTGGCCATCATTACTGCATCCGCCATGGCAGGAAACGGGGACAACCGCCTTAAAAGCTTGACCTTGCTGGCGGCGCAAGCTGATTTCACGGAAGCCGGAGAGTTGATGCTTTTCATCACGGAAAGCGAGATATCTTTTCTCAAAAACATGATGTGGGAGAAAGGCTATCTGGATGGCAAACAAATGGCCGGAACTTTCCAGATGCTTCATTCCAATGACCTGATCTGGTCAAGAATGATTCATGATTACATGATGGATAAACGGCGTGGCATGATTGATCTGCTTGCCTGGAATGCAGATGCGACGCGCATGTCATATAAAATGCACAGTGAGTATTTGGAAAAGCTCTATCTGCACAATGATTTTATCGAAGGAAGATTTGCGGTTGAAGGAAAGCAAGTTGCGCCGGAAAGTATCAAGCTGCCGGTTTTTGCCGTCAGCACCGAGAAAGACCACGTCGCGCCGTGGCGTTCCGTTTATAAAATTCACCTGAACGTGCCCTGCGAGGATATCACTTTTGTCCTGACGTCCGGCGGACACAATGCCGGTATTGTTAGCGAGCCCGGCCATCAAGGCCGTTCCTATCACATTCATAAAACGGTTCACGGCGAGCCCTATCTTGCGCCTGATCGCTGGCTGGAAATCGCGCAACCGAAAGAAGGATCATGGTGGCTCGATTGGCATGACTGGCTGGCGGAAAGGTCAGACAAGGAAAAAATATCTTCGCAGAACGTCGGTAAAGGCCTCTGCGCAGCACCCGGAACTTATGTGCTGCAGAAATAAAAAATGAAGCATGCACGACGATAAGCAACCTCAACCCCAGGAGTATCACCATGAAACGCATCGTACTTATTACCGGCGCAACGACGGGCATCGGAGCCGTTACGGCAAAAACCTTTAAGGCAAAGGGTTACGACGTTGCCGTCAACTATGCCTTTGGTGATGAAAGCGCCCAAGCGTTCCACAAGGAAACAGGGATTGCCATTTACAAATGGAATGTGACCGATGCTGATGCCTGCATCGAAGGCGTTAAAAAGATTGCGGCGGAAATGGGAACCGTAGATGTGCTGGTCAATAATGCCGGTATAACGCGCGATCACACCATACAGAAAATGTCCGTCGAGGACTGGCATGCCGTGATCAACACCGACCTTGGCGCATGTTTTTACATGTCGCGGGCAGTCATTGAAGGCATGAAGACAAAGGGGTTCGGCAGGATCATAAATATAAGCTCGATTAGTGGGATGGCCGGGCAGTTTGGCCAGACCAACTATGCTGCCGCCAAAGCGGGGATACTGGGGTTTACCAAAGCGCTGGCACTGGAAACGGCGGCGAAGGGAATTACCGTCAATGCGGTAGCGCCGGGTTTTACCAAGACCACGATGCTCGACACCATGCCGGAAAAAGTTCTGGCGGCACTGATCGAGCGCGTTCCGGTCAAACGCCTTGGCAAGCCGGAAGACATCGCCCGCGCTGTTCTCTTCCTTGCCGCCGATGACGCCGATTTTATCACCGGCGAAACGCTGGCCGTTAATGGCGGGCTGTATATGGAATAAGGAAATGGGCGATGTTCAAATTTATTAAAGGTCTTCCTCCTGACGTAATGGCGATTGAAGCCATAGGTCAAGTAACGCACGAGGATTATCGTAATACGCTCATTCCCAAGGCCGAAGCCATGATGGCCAAGGGCCCAATCAAAATGCTTTATGTCGTCGGAGCGGCGTTCACAGGGTTTGACTTTGAGGCGTTATGGGACGACAGCGCGTTCGGAATCAAGCATTGGCATGACTTCAGCCAAATCGCCGTGATTACCGATCATGCGTGGTTAAGCACTATGGTCAGCATGTTCAAACCTTTCTTTCATGGCGAAGTCCGGCTTTTCAGTCTTTCCGAATTGCCTGCCGCAAAAAACTGGATCGCCGTTCATGGATAAGCCAGAAACCAAGCTTGAGTCTAAACCCGAAGCTAAGGTCAAGCCTCAGGCAAAAATCAAATCAAAACAGGCACCAGCGCCCGACGCGAGGGATGATCTGAAATCCTTGCCGCTGGCGGAAGTCGAGAAAAAATTGGGGTCGTCGCCTAACGGCCTCACTCAGGCAGAGGCGCAGAAACGGCTGACTCAATATGGGCCGAACGAGCTTGAAGAAAAAAAGACCAATCTGTTTCTGAAGTTCCTCACCTATTTTTGGGGGCCAATCCCGTGGATGATCGAAGCCGCTGTAATCCTTTCGGCGGTCGCTAAGCATTGGCCGGATTTTGGCATTATCCTTGTTTTACTTTTATCGAACGCCATTGTCGGATTCTGGGAAGAACATGCGGCAGGCAATGCCATTGCCGCCCTGAAAGCTAAACTGGCGATCAAGGCGCGCGTGATACGTGACGGGAAGTGGATAAATCCGCCGGCGCGCGAATTGGTGCCGGGCGATATCATTCGTATGCGCCTCGGCGATATTGTTCCCGCAGATGCTCGTTTGCTCGAAGGCGATCCGGTGGAAGTGGATCAATCCGCATTGACGGGTGAGTCGTTGCCTGCCACGCGCAAATCCGGCGAAGCGGTCTTTTCCGGCTCGATCATCCGGCGGGGCGAAATTAACGCACTGGTATACGCCACCGGCACCAACACCTATTTTGGCAAGACGGCACAATTGGTGCAGGAAGCGCATACCGTCAGTCATTTCCAACGGGCCGTACTGAAGATCGGTAATTACCTGATCGTCCTCGCGGTAGCTTTGGTGGCAGTCATTGTTGGCGTCGCGATTTTTCGCGGTGACCCAATTCTTACCACATTGCAATTCGCTCTGGTGCTGACTGTGGCCGCAATCCCTGTGGCAATGCCCACGGTGCTATCGGTGACGATGGCCGTCGGCGCGCGCCTGCTGGCTAAAAAAGAGGCCGTTGTGACCCGGTTGGCGGCCATCGAGGAATTGGCAGGTGTGGACGTACTGTGCGCGGATAAGACCGGCACTCTGACCCAGAACAAGCTGACGCTTGGCGATCCGTTCAGCGTGAATAATATCCCCGCCGGGGAAGTCGTTCTCAATGCCGCGCTGGCTTCTCGCGCCGACAATAACGACACCATCGATCTGGCTGTGCTCGGCGGCCTTAAAGATAATCAAGCCCTGAAAGACTATCAGGTGCTGCATTACCAGCCGTTTGACTCCGTACGCAAATGCTCAGAAGCCACCGTGAAGAGTGCAGATGGAAAAACGTTCAAGGTTACGAAAGGTGCACCACAAGTGATCCTTGCGCTGTCGGCCAATGCCGCTCAGGTAAAACCCGCCGTCGATAAAGCAGTCAATGAATTCGCGGCGCGCGGCTTCCGTGCATTAGGTGTGGCGCGGGCCGAGGAAAACGGCGAATGGCAGTTTCTCGGTGTATTACCATTGTTCGATCCACCACGTGAGGATGCCGCAGCGACTGTTGCGACCGCAGAAAAAATGGGTGTGAAGATCAAGATGGTGACGGGCGATGCGCTCGCCATCGCGAAAGAAACTGCCAAGAAATTAGGAATGGGCACCAACATTCTTGATGCCAGCAGCCTTGGCGATTCAAAGCATAAGGCGACCGCAACGGAGACCGAATCCATCGAGAAGGCCGATGGTTTTGCCCAGGTATTCCCGGAACAAAAGTTCCACATCATCGACGTCCTGCAAAAACACGATCATATCGTCGGCATGACCGGCGATGGAGTGAACGACGCACCTCCGCTAAAAAAAGCCGATTGCGGCATTGCCGTTTCGGGTGCAACCGATGCGGCGCGCGCGGCGGCATCCATCGTGCTTCTGACGCCCGGCCTTTCGGTGATTATCGACGCGATCAAGGAGAGCCGCCGCATCTTCCAGCGGATGAACAGCTACGCGATTTACCGCATCGCCGAGACGCTAGGCATATTGCTATTCATGACGCTGTCTATTCTGGTGTTTAACTTCTATCCGGTGACCGCCATTATGATCGTCATGCTGGCGCTGCTCAACGACGGCGCCATCCTCTCCATCGCCTATGACAATGTTCAGTATAAAGATAAGCCCGAGGCATGGAACATGCGGCTGGTGCTGGGGGTCGCTACGGTAGTGAGCGTTATCGGGGTTATGGACTCGTTTGGCCTGTTTTATCTCGGTGAACGCGTCTTTCATCTCGATCATGCGTTCATCCAGACGCTGATGTATCTGAAGCTGTCCGTGGCGGGACATTTCAAAATTTTCCTCACGCGCACCCGTGGTCCATTCTGGTCCAATCGTCCCGCGCGGATTCTGCTTATAGCGGTGTTCGGCACACAAGTGATCGCTACCCTGATTGCGGTTTTTGGATTGTTCATGCCACCAATAAGCTGGGGTTGGGCAGCCGTGGTATGGGGCTATTCCCTAGCGTGGTTTCTTGTGAATGACCGCGTGAAATTGCTCGCGTACCGAATTTTCGATCCCGTCAAAACCAACCCCAAACCGGGGACAAAAATGGTTACCCAACCTAAAGCTAAAACCGTTTAAATCTAAACCTGAAAACAAAACAATTAGAGCCAAAGCTGAATCTTAGCCTGAGACTTCAGGCAATGCATTATGGACTCATTGGTGAAATCCACCGAAAGATATTATCGAGTACAAATCCAGTTAGGGCTACGGACGATGAAACGTCATCGACGCCGTTGACGCGGGCATGAAGTTTAAGATTGCGCGATCCAGAATCTTCTTTCCATGCGCAAGCCGTGACGACGACACTGAGCGACGCCCGTTTCATGGCGCGTCGGCATTGACTTGGGGCGTGACTCGTTGAGGCCGATGCAGGCCGCTTCAGAATGATTCAGATTTTTTCACCATGTTCTGACGAACCTGACTCTCGGCGCGTTCTGCCCACGAGGCGCGACCGGCATGGGAAACGCGGCGGATGCCATTGAACAACTTCTTGCGCGAGAAACGTCGATAGTGTGGCGGCATGTTTTTCGGTTTGGAATAGCTCCGGCGCAGCCGTTTTTCGTCAGATGAAATACCGTTCGCAACTGCCATTCCGTCTCCTCTTTCCACCCGTTCATCGCGGCGAAACCATCCCTGCATTCCCCTATCGCGTAAATCCCGCGTCGGTCCGTTCAACCCTGCGGTCAGGAAAATTTCCCCTGCGATGAGCGGGTGCTCTGCTGCGCTTCGCCCCTTTGGGTGACAGCAAGCTGTCAACCCTTCATCGCATTCCTCGCGAGACAAATTTTCCCTCCCTTCGGGCGCTCCACTGCGTTCCGCCCTTCAGCAAAGCTTCAGGTGAACAGTCCCGACCTTGCGGTCTTTTCGCTGGGGTCATCGCAGGGATGGTCCCTAGCGATAAACAGAGAAAAGGAGACTTCAAATGGCTATCACCCTCGGCACTTTCACCAAACAGAACGACGGCAGTTTTACCGGCGCTCTCAAGACCATGAACATCACCGCCAACCTCACCATCGTTCCCTCGGACAAGAAGTCAGAACAGGCTCCCGACTTTCGCGTCTATGCCGGTAACGGCCATCGCTACGAGGTCGGCGCGGCATGGAGTCAGGTCGCCAAGACGAGCGGCGAAACCTACCTGAACCTCAAGATCGCGGCCCCCGAATTCGGCCCGAACTGGGTGCGTGCACGTCTCGTCAAGCTGGAAACGCCGCAGGAAGACGGCGCGACGCATATGGCTCTTTGGGAACCGCGCGACCGCTGATCCCGCATTGTCTAAACCCCTCGTCGGAGAACATCCGGCGAGGGGATTTTTTGTGTCCGTCACCGTGAAGAAATATTGAGTCGGCGCAAGCGCCGACGGGCTTTCCGTCTCGACGCCACCATCATGCCATCCGGTGAAAGCGAGCCTCAAGGCTCCACGGTGCCCCCAATTTTTTTTGGCATTTTTTGTTTTTTTCGAGCCAAAAAAATCGGCTCCCCCGTGTCCCGCTGGCGCGGCGCTTCGCGGCCTTGACCCTTGCTTTCCCCGGATGTCCCGCCGGAGGCGTTCTCGACTGGAGAACGTTTTCATCGCAAGGAGATTCATCATGACCAAGGCTTATCGCATCCAGAACAATCGCATCGAATCTAACGGCCAGAGCTTCGCCGAAGATGAGCTTCACGAGGCCATCTGGCTCGTTAACATCGAGCTTCGGGCGGGATTGCCGAAGGGTGAACAGATCGAAGCCAAGCGCCAGATTGCGGAGTACGAGGAGATTCTATCGACCTTACGGAGCGCGGGGGGATGACCCTCGCTTTCTGCCGTTTTCTTCGACATCAAGCCCTGAACGACGAGGGGGGATCGTTTTTGGCACCCCCCTGTTTTCGAGCGTCCTCAAACGCGCTTTTCGCGGTCATCCTTGGCGCAGATACACCAACCTGCGCCGAAAGGATAATAACATGAATACCGACACTTTCCGAGCCTTGAACGCCCGTCAGGGCAGCCCGTTTCTGAACACACTGGATGCCGCGAAATATCTCGGTCTCTCGCCCAGAACCCTTGAAAAAATGCGGCTGTTGGGACATGGGCCGCGCTTCCGCAAACATGGGCGTTATGTTCGTTATCACATCAACGACCTTGAGCAATGGTCGGAGGGACGGCGGCATCAATCGACCTCGGACACGGGGGAAGCGTGATGCGCCGGGCATCCGTCATCACCTTTGCCGTGGCCGGGATCGGCATGGCTTTGATCGGGGTTTCCGCTATCCGGCACCCAGTTCCCATGCTGGTCTGGAACGCCTCGGCCAGTGTGCCCGTCGGGCTTTATCGGGCTGCTCCTGGCATTCCTGATCGTGGGGATTTTGCACTCGTTCGCACGCCGGATTCCGTTGCGGTGCTGGCCAGTGAACGTGGGTATTTGCCGGTCGGCGTGCCCCTGATTAAGCACATCGCCGCCGTTGCGGGGGATGAAGTTTGCGCCTCGGATTTGGCCATTTTCGTCAATGGAAGGGCTTCCGCGCATCAGCTCAAAACCGATCACTTAGGCCGTCTTTTGTTCCATTGGCACGGGTGCCGCAGGCTTACTGTCGGCGAGATTTTCTTGCTGGCCGATGCCCCGGATTCCTTCGACAGCCGGTACTTCGGACCGGTGTCGCGTTCCTCAATTATCGAGAGGCTCGTGCCGCTATGGACAGAATGAGCCTCCCCTTGATCGCCCTGATTTTTGCTCTGGCTGGGACTGTCCCTGCCCACGCCGAAACCCCGTGGCAGGACGCCGTAGCTCAGGCTTCGCAACGCTTCGGTATCCCCGAAAACTGGATACACTCGGTCATCAAATCCGAGAGCGGCGGAGACGCTCAGGCCGTCTCGCCCAAGGGCGCAATTGGGCTGATGCAACTCATGCCGGAGACCTGGGCGGACATGCGCAGCGCCCATGATCTTGGCCCCGACCCATTCGATCCGCCGGCCAACATTCTGGCCGGAACCGCCTACCTCAAGGCCATGTATGACCGCTTCGGCTACCCCGCCATGTTCGCCGCCTACAATGCCGGTCCGGGGCGTTATGAGGACTTCCTGCGCACAGGAAAATCCCTGCCAGATGAGACCCGCGCCTATGTTTCCGGCTTGGGCAAACGGCTTGCCGTCAGCTTGCCGGAACACCCATCTGTAGCCTCTGGCACACGCCTCTTTTTCCGTCTCTCGACTGTCACGAACACCACATCTGGCGACGAAAATCCCGTGCCTTCGGACGGTCTTTTCGTCCGCCTTTCGGGGCAGAAAGCAGGTGCCCAATGACCCGTTTCGCCCCTTTGTCGCCACTTGCCTTCTTGCCCCTTGTGAAGCGGTCATCGCAGGAGAGCGCAGGTCATCGCCGTCCGGTTCCAAACCTCCACGTAAGGCAAGATAAAGCTCACCTCTGGTCGAGGCTATGTCCTTGTCTGCACATCCTTTTTTCGGAGGGCAAGAACGGTTGGGAGGATTTTCTGGGCAACCCATTGATTTTTCATCACTGTTTGAGAGGCAATCATGAACGAGGATGATTTTGAACCGTGGCTCGGCAAGACGCGGGCGCGGAGTTCCAAACTGAACAAACGCTATGCCCATCGGGTGCTCGCCGCGATCAATCGAGCGGGCGGGCGGCACAAGGGCAAGGGCAGATTCACCGGTCGGCGCATCGGGCGCGGCGGAGCGATTGCCGCAGTCCTCGCCGGTCGGGACAAGTTCGCCGCCTTTCGCCAGCGCAGGGTCGTCGTCAAGGCGCGTATCGTCCGGCTGGCAGGCAAGGGCATGGACGGAGCCAAGGCGCATATCCGGTATATCCAGCGCGAAGGCGTCACCTGCGAGGGCGAACGCGGCGAGCTTTACAACGCCGAACATGACCGTATCGACGGCAAGGATTTTCTCGACAAGGCCAAGCACGACCGTCACCAGTTCCGCTTCATCGTCGCGCCGGAGGACGCCGTCGAATACGGCGACCTCAAGCCGTTGACCCGTCGCCTGATGGAGCAGATGGAAGAAGACCTCGGCACGCGCCTCGATTGGGTATCCTGGTCGCCTGCAAGCAATGGGCGGCGAGGCAATTCCTTGAGAAGCGCGGCCAGATCGTTTTCGGAAAGTACGCGATAGCGATCCTCACGCTGTGGCAAAAGGGTTCCAGCTGGAATAAAGGTTACGGCCCCCGCGCATTCGCCGCCGATCTGCTCCAGCATGGCAAAATCGTTACGCGCACTGATGCCTAGATTGCGGGCAATGATCTCCCGCTTGCTTTCCTCCGGCAGAATGCCCGCAAAGAAACCACGGCATTCCTTGCGGGAAAAACGCTCCGATCGCAAAGGCAAGGCGTGTGACAGAGGGACGGCGAATGGATTTTCCAGCCAACCTTGCGTATAGCCGAACATCATCTTGCCATGCTCATCCTGTACCAGATGCCCAACGAGATTGCGCTGCAGATAAACGTCGAGAGTTTTCATCATGCGCTATTTTTCCTTCACGACAGAGGGAGGCGTCATCTCCATCTTGATGCCGAGCGTATTGAGGACGGCCAGAGCCTTACCCAGCTGACAAGTAGGCTTTCCCTTTTCCAGGTCGATAATAAAGCGAAGACCCGTGCCGGACGTGAGAGCCAAATTCCCCTGCGTCACGCCCATGCCCTTGCGTGTATTACGGATAAGCTGGCCTATCAGTTCGGGGGTATATTTCATGTCGCCTCCACAGGTTCCCGTTCGGGAATATTATCAGGATAGCGCCAAAACATCAACCAATTGTTACCGAGCGGTAATTATTTGATGAATTTCGCCTATGAAATGCCGTTTTATTCCCGAACGGGAATATCAGAAGGAATACAGCTTGACTTGGTTTACAAATGACATAATACGTAAAGCATGACTTTACATTCTGGGACAAAGATAAACAATCTTCTTCAAGCATGGCCATCCGGCACGGTTGGACTGACCGTTTGGCTAGAGAAAGAAGGCGTGTCGCGCCAACTCCAACGGCATTACCAAAAAAGCGGCTGGTTCGAAAGCCTTGGTCGCGGCGTCTTTCAACGCACAGGGGATACCGTAGACTGGCTTGGCACATTGCATGCCTTGCAAAGACAGGCTGGCCTGAACATTCATGTCGGAGGACGCACGGCGCTGGGGTACCAAGGATATGCGCACTATCTTGAGCTGAACGTGCAAACGGCTCAACTGTTTGCGCCGCGCAAGACAGCGCTTCCCACCTGGTTCAAAAAACGCGATTGGGGACTAAAACCGGAATTGCATAACACGGATTTCTTGCCAGCCGCTGTAGGGCTTGTCGATGTCGAACACAAACTGTTCACCGTCAAAGCCTCAGGTGCAGCACGCGCTATGCTGGAATGCCTGTATCTCGCGCCGGAGAAATTCGATTTAATCGAGGCCTATCAACTCATGGAAGGCTTGTGCACACTTCGCCCCACGGTCGTGCAGCAATTGCTGGAGCAATGCGCTTCAGTCAAGGCGAAACGTCTGTTCCTCCACATGGCCGAAAAAGCCGGTCATGCCTGGGTCAAGCATCTCGATCTTCACAAGGTCGATCTCGGAAGCGGCAAACGCAGCTTCACGCCGGGTGGCACCTATGTGCCCAAATACCAGATCACCCTGCCGCATGAACTGACCTGATACAGATTAAACATCGGTCAATCAGGCACGGCTCTTTCCCGCAACCGCAGAGGCGATGAAGTCCGAAACTTTCCCGGCAGCGGCTTTGATCGGGTCGCTGGCGAGGTGGGCATAGCGGGCGGTGGTTTGAACCTGCGTATGCCCCAGAAGTTTCCCGATCATTGTCAGCCCTTCGCCAAGAGACAACGCGCCACTGGCATAGGAATGACGAAGATCGTGGATACGCAGATCAGGCAGTCCTGCACGGGCGCGGATGCGCCGCCAGGGATGCTGCAAGTCGGTGAGCCGTCCGCCCTCCTTTTTGCCGCTGATGACCCAGGGATTGCCTTCGATGCGATCAATCTGTTCGAGCACATCAGAAACGGCCTGACCAAAATGCACAACTTTCGCGCCGGTCTTGGAATCTGGCAGACGGAACTCACGCGCTTTGATGTCCACATAAGCCCATTTCAACGTCATGATCTCGCTCAATCGGCAGCCAGTGAGCATGAGAAGACGCACAGCGCTGATAGCTGATTTTGTTTCAGAGCCGTCCACCTCGATGTCATGAAGCGTCTTGCCAAGCGCAGCATATTCCCCGGACGACAGGAAGCGCTCGCGTTTGTGCTCGGTGAATTTCTTCACATGCAGACAAGGATTGCTGTGATCCGGGCGCAGCCCCCAAACCTCGGCGAGATTGAACATTTTGGACAGTACGCCCAGTGATCGGTTCGCTTGATAGGAAATGTTCCGCAGATTGTGATGAAATTCGGCGATGTCCTTGCGCTCAATGTCGCTGGCCTTTCGCGTGCCAAGTTTGGGATTGATGAAAAGCTCAACCGAACGCTTGTACTCATACTGCGTGCTCGGCTTGCAACGAACGGCGGCATACTCCTTGAGAAACCGCTCGCCGAGTTCTTTCATGGTCGGTGATTTCCGAATTCTGTCCACATCACGCACGGGGTCGCGCCCGTTTTTTGCCTCAGACAAAACATTGTAGGCTTTGGCGCGCGCCTGCTCCGCTGTTATGGGGCCATGTTGGCCAAGAGTAATAAAGCGCTGCTGCCCCTTGATACGACATTTGACGATATAGACCTTACGACAATTGGGATAAACGCGCAGTCCGAAGCCGCGCAGCTCACTGTCCCAAACGACAGTGGGCTTGTCCCCAATCTCCACAAGATCGGCACTACGCTTTGTCAGCTTGGCCATGACCATCTCCTCGCGCCAGCTACCTTTAACCGCGACCTTCAGGTTGCATCACCCTGAAGTTTTTCTCAGCTACCAAATAGCTACCAATTGAAAGAAAAACAAGGCGTATTTCGGGAATAGTTGCGGATAGACAAAAACACAGCAACACATTGCTATTGTTGTGTTTTACCGCGCTTGAGCGCATGATGGCGTTTTTGAGGAAAGTCGAGTTAATTAAACTCATAACCTGAAGGTCATAGGTTCAAATCCTATCCCCGCAACCAAATACACCAAACATGTCAAAGACATAAAGACAGCGCCCGCAAGGGCGCTTTTCTTTTTACCTCTCGTGTCAGCACTGTGTCAACAAAATGCCCCTCGCCCCGTAGCGTTGAGGGTCGGAAAATAGCCACTGAACGGCGTGATTTATCACCGTTCGTCATCCACCGCTGGCACACGGCCTCGGTGGATGGTCTCACCGCAACCTATCTTTAAGCGCCGCGAGTTGTTCCGCATGTTTTGCCGGGTTCGTTTCTTTCAGCTTTATGATGTTCTGCAATTTCCATTGTAGCGCCGGGAATTGCTCGAACTCGGCGTAACCAAATTTCGCCCATGCCGGTTGGCCTTCTTTGAAGCTGATGAGAAAATCATGGTCGTTTCTTGTCAGGCCAGCATTGACCTCCTTGATCAAGACATGGCGCGTTTCTTCAAGTTCGTCATAAGAAAACGGGTCTTCGGTCATGCCCGCAAAATGATTGATCATTGTTTCGCGCTGATCGATCAAGGTCGGACGGATCATTTCATGGATGGGGCGGTCACTGCTGAGCAGAGACAATAGAAATCCGCGTTTGATCTCGTCGTTGAAACCATAGGTATCAAGCATGTATTTGATATCAAACAGATCGCGCGGATGTTGGCGATCCAGCGCGGCACAGATTTTGCCACCATAAAGCTGCCCCACAGGCAGTATTCGCATTTCAGCAAAACGATCGAATCGTTCTTGCGCTTTTTTGCTTAACGTCAGGAGCACGGGTTTGCTCAGCGCGCCGCGCATGGTGGTGTTCACCTCGATCTTGATTTGAACGCCTTGGCGCGAGCAGAAAAGTTTGGCCTGACCTGGATTTTCAAACGGTTCCGTCACGCGGATGGCCGGAAACTTTGCCCGGATGCGGTCACGGATCGTATTCAGCGCTCGTTCGATGTGCGTAATAGTCGCATCCCGATCTTCAATCAGCAAATAGGTCAGATCGATATCGACCGAAAGACGCGGCATATCGCGCAGGAACAAATTGAGCGCCGTTCCGCCATGCATGGCAAAACACTCTTCAAGCGCGACTTCCGGCAGAACATCGAGTAGCAGGCGAACCTGATTCTGATATTTGATTTCACTCATTTATTTTTTAAGCCAGCTCTTGAGGGACGGTGATTTGATATTTTGAGATATAGGCGCCACCTGGGGTTAGGCTACGGTTGCCGCTGCCAAGATCGGTCTTATGAAGGTCAAGATGCTTTACCCATGCATGTCCGGCTTTCTCGGCCATATAAAGGAACAGGCGTTTCACTTTGACGGAATTACATTGCTCCAGAAGCTGCTGCACGATAGCAGGACGAAGCGTCCCCATCCCTTCCATGATTTGATAGGCTTCGACAAGATCAAATTTTTCCGGCGCAAGATATAAGCACTCCATCAACGCGCGCGCGGCACCGGATGACTTCACCGAAAAGAGTTTGTAATCAACATCGACTAATCCCAAAGAAGTGGGCAGGAAATCCGTACTATGCAGCTCCGGTTTCAGCCCCCAGTCATGATTACGAAACCAAGCAGGCAGTCCAACCTTATGCGGCGCAAACAACTGAGCGGTTTTGGCGTTAAGTTCAAGGTAATGCGCTTGCCCCTGAAGCCCCAAAGCCGTTCGCGCCCCAACATGAACATTCAGGCCAGCCTGTTTTTGCAAGGCGTAGAGACCGCCCAGCCAATCGACGCTGTCGCCGCTGCGGGTCATCGCACCGGGACCTATAGATTCGAACCACCCGCTTCTTTTGTATCCTTTTTGTAAATCGCGGGAAAAACCCTTCTTTTCAAGCGCAGCCGTCAGATATACAGTCCCGGCAGGCTGTATTTGTAAGAGTTTGTTTATCTTTGTCTGTTTATGGGTATCCATACTACCCATATACAGGAAAATATAAACTTTTGCAAGCTTTTGTCGTCTTGTGATGTAGGGGGTTATTGCTTGACTCTTCCACTGCGCCATTAAAAATGGGTGCAAATGTTCAGCCTTTCAGCTGTTACGCCACCTTGAGCCAGCACCAGTGCGCTGGGCTGATTTTATCAGCCTATCGAGGGCTTTTCGGCATGTTGGCGACAGTCCGGCATAAATCCGTTCCTGCAATTTATAGGTGATACTGCGGATCAGCAGCACCCGGCTGATATTTTTTGGCGGCTTGCGTTTCCACAAAACCTCCCATTCATCCAGCAGTTTCTCGCGCCGTAATGTTTGAAGTTCGGCAATCCGTTCATCGAGGTCTTGCGAGACCATAAATCAAGCCTCCCTGCATTCACCGCCGCGTTAATCGCAGCAATGTCAGCAGGAACGCTCTGTTCAAGAACAATATCCAGTCAATTCCGGATCATTCTATTGCTTTGTTCTGGCAGAAAGAGAGATTTTGCCCTTAAACGTAAGATTTGCAGTCATATTGGTGATTTGTTTAGGGACATCATGGCGCTTATGGCAACGGCGCAGAATCAGAAAGCCATATCAAGGGCTATCTGTGGGGCAATGTAAGAGGCTGAGTTACGCCCCGCCGCTGAAAGTTCTACGCCAGCGATAACACCTAAAGTGCTAGACCAGTTATATTCAACAGCCGGAGCAAGCGCCAAACTAGTGCTGCTTGGTAAATTGGTGTTTACCGAATTACCAGACCCATCGGTGCCGCTGAGATGCGAAGTGGCGGCGTAGCTTCCAACGATGTCGAGCGCCAAAACCCATCGTTGGGTCAAGCCATATTCCGCAGCGACCCCAGCCTGCGTTGAAACTCCCGGTGAGGCATTTCCGTGAAAGCCCTGGCTCGTACCATAGACACTAAGATCATGCACGGACACATCGGCCACGGGCTCAAAGACCGACCCCCAAAGACGCAGACGCATAGGATGGTCATTCCACGTATCAAAAAGAGATTGAAGGAGGACGCCTTCTTTGGCTGTATAAGCGCCGCTGCCCAAGCCATCCAGCCCATTGTGCAGGCGATCATATTCTCCGGTCGGAAAGCTCATGCCGAGATTGAAAGTGAGCGATGGTGCGCCCGTATCGTTGTTCTGATTGATGACGCGATAATCAAACTCTATTGGAAGATCGGCTCCCCCTAAGCGCGATGCCGTTTGATCGTTCCATGTATAGGCAAACACAGGGACTGCCTGAACGGAAAGTTCATCGGTAATGCTATACTTTAGCAAAGTTGCCTCTTCCATCGTGCTGGTATCGTGCGAAACAGAATGGTTAGCCCAATTGTTATCATAAGCGCCTGTGTTGCCTTGAAAAATGAGGTAAGGCTCGACCCCTAGAATTCCAGCTTTGGGGATTGCCGGTGATGGCGACTCCAGTGATCCGGTGAACCATTGTTCGTCGACGGCTTTATCGCTGAAATCATGGGCAGAAACCATTGTTGGCATACAAGCTATTAAGAATAAAGCGACTGCGGGGATGAATTTCATATTAATGTACTCCACCAGCGAGACCAGGAAAGAGGACGAGCAGCGCCCCCGTCATGCCGGATACGGCAATAGCCACGACAATCAGCCCGAATACTTTTTCTGTCGCCAGCAGACCCTGCGCACCAACCAGTCTGGTGATGGGTATGGCGAGAAAATCCAGAATGATAATGAGTGCAGCGTTGATAAGAATCGCGATAAGCGCGGCCATATAAACAGGCTTAGCACCTGTGCCCCAAGCGATAACGACGGATAACACCCCGGGTCCACCATAAATCGGAAAGCCCAGAGGCATAATGCCCACCCCGGACGGTGTGGGTATTTCATTCGATCCGGCAGGGGCGATTTTGGCGATTTTGGTGTTAGAGGCAACGTGGAGATGATGTGTGCTATCGCCCATAGAACTATCGTCGCCCGACATGACATGAGCAGACGGCGTTGGCGCATTCATCATCTTCCAGCCGATAACGGCCACAATCGCCATACCAGCTACGCGTAACGCGGCTACGCTGATGCCAAAGAAACCCAAAATGGCGTTGCCGACAAAAAGAACGAGCACGGCGGCGGTCGTATAAGTTGCCGCCGCGATCAGGGCGGTCTCGCGTTGCTGCGCTCCGGTCTGGCCATTCGTCGCAGCGACAAAGATCGGGATAATGGCAATTGTGCCAGTAATTGCGAATAAACTAACGGCCATTGTCAGAAAAGATACAGTTTCCATTTTATAAGCCTCTATTAATGCTAGATAGAGGCGGGGACTTTAGGGGCACAAGCAATGGCTTCCCTTGAAATGATTTGGAGGAGGTTGGCCTTACGTCTACGTTTTGCCACGACAGTGGCTCGAAATCGGAGTCAGGCGCTTTCCAGCTCGGTTTATGGAAGGCGAAGAAAATAAAGGGAATGGCGGCAAAGATGACCGTGCCTGCCATCAAGATTCCAACATAAATGACCGGGCTGCCGGTAGGTATCTGCGCCGGTGGAATGAAACTGAAGACAGCCGCGATGGCGCAACCGATTACGCCAATGCCGCCGACAATCCACATGCCGTAATTGCCGCCGGGTATTTTGAAAGGCCGTAACTTGTCAGGCTGGCTGTAACGGAGAGATATACCCGCCACAAACATGATGAGACACATCAGCAGATAGACAATGGTCGCCATCTGGCTGAGGATTTGATAAGCGGACTGCACCGACGGCAAAATCGTAAAAGCCGCGCTGAGTATCGTGACAATAACGCCTTGGGTAATCAGGATATTGGTGGGGATGCCATTGGCATTTGTTTTCTGAAAAATGTGGGGCAAATAACCGGCTTTTCCTACCGCCAGCAAACCTGTGGAAGGTCCGGCGACGATGGCGCTGACTTGACCCAGCACACCGAACGCCAACATGGCCGCCATGATATTGCCGATCCACGGCAAGCCGAACGATGCCCATAAATCGCGGTAGGCGATCAGCAAACTGCGGTTAAGATTAATGTCCGCATGCGGGATCACTACACCGACAGCGAGTGTGCCGAGAACAAAGATGACGACAACGATGGTTGTGGCGACCAGGATCGCCAGCGGATAGTCCCGCGTCGGGTTTTTCAAATCCTGAATATGCACAGCCTGGGTTTCGATGCCGCCAAAATAAAGAAACACGCCAGCGGCCAGAACCATGTTTTTGAAATGGCTGAAGTCAGGGAGATAACCCGTATCCAAGGGCATCTGGATCGGCTTTCCCATCATCACGTAAACGACAGCGAGAAGAATGAGGATAGCGCCAGGGATGATCGTGCCGAATAAGCCCCCAAGAGAGCTGAGTTTGGCTGACGCCCCGATGCCGCGAAATGTAAACAGCGTCACAAACCAGAAAACCGCCAGCAACATAATGGTCGAATAGATTTTGTTGTCCGCGAGCGACGCGTCGAATGCGGGAGTTCCCAAAATATACGCAAGCGCGGCGGCAGCGAAGACGAGCACCGTCGGGAACCAAATCACAATTGTTTGCCATTCATAATAAAGGGCGGCAAATCCCCATTTGGGCCCGAAGGCTTCTGCAACCCAACGAAAAACGCCGCCTTTATTGGGGAAGGTGCTGGCAAGCTCGGCGGCAACAAGCGACATAGGGATAAGAAAAACGAGCGCGGCAAAAAGATAATAGAAAATGGAGGTCAACCCGTATTCCGCCATTGACGGCATGCCGCGCAAACTGACGATTGTCGTTACATTCATGATGGCAAAAGTCATCATGCTGATAATGACTTTTTTCTTTGTCCCTTGCGGAGCAACGTCCGTTTGCGCCGCATGTTCACTATTTATGTTGGACATCGTTGTGTGTTCTTTCATGCCGGGGAGAAACAGTCGAACGCATCGTCCGACTGTTCGGAAAAGCCAGCTATATTTTAGGCTTTCATCACTTCATCGCGCGCAGCGTGGACGCAGGTCAGCACCCACTGCATGACTTCAGGCGTGATGAAGACATTCATGGGGTAGGATTTGAGCGCGTAGATCACGGCCTCCGCATCCTTGCCGTCACGGTTATAATCGGCATTGCGAAATCCGGTCGTATAGCTGGTATAGGGGGTATATTTGCCATCGATCTTTTTGCCTGAGCGGAACCATTCGAATAGCTTATCGCCAACGGCTTGCGTCAGTTTGTTGTGTTTGACCAACTCATCGCGCGATGAGGCGTTCGTTAGTTCTTTCTCGAATTGGGCTTTGGCATCCGTGTCTTTCTCGTAAATTCGGAACAAGGTCACGATGCCGGAATCTTCATGATTGACGCAGACCATGTCCTTTTGTGAATCTAGAAGATCGACAAGGGCATATTTGGATTCCAGAATTCCGCCAAGTATGGCCTGCATGCCTTCCTTGCCAAAATACTTTAGGGTTGCCCAACCGGCGAGGGGGCCGGACGCCGTGCGCGATACTTCAAGCGTGTAATACAACGGGCTGTAGGGTGTGCGCGCTTGCAGGTAGGCATTCTCGCCGCGACGGTGAATGGATTCAAATTCCTCAGCGTTCTTGTAGATGAAGCAACTGCTGACATAGGGTGCCCAGCCCATTTTATGAAAATCAATTCCGGCGGCATCGGCATGGCTCAGTTCCGCCATCGCCTGACCGTTCTGTTTCAAGATCGGAAGAATACGTTCAGAAAATTCCAGAGGATTTTTCTCGAAATCATAATCCTTGAAATAAACCCATGACCAGCCGCAGACGGCATCGGCATAAAGAATGGCTTTCCCAAAACCTTTCGGATTGGGGTAGCGATCCAGCAGCGCACGCACTTTTGCAATCGGGTCAAAAGCATTGGCGTCTGTCGTTCCCATTGTGCAGATGATGGTGGCAACGGGTATTTTTTTGGCCGTCAAATCTTTGAGGATTTCTTCCAAATGCGCCAAATCCATGACATTGCTTTTCTCATCGGTGCGCACATGGACGATGTTGTCCATGCCGATGCCGAGCCAATCCGTCACGGTCTGTTGCACATAATGCGCCTGCTGCGAGCAGATAATCTTGACGTCAGTACGCAGCCCTTTTTGCCGTATATCGGGCATAACGCGCGTTAGGCCATATTTGACGCCGTAGTTAAAGCATCCGCCGCCGCCATAGGTATAGATTGCGCCGGTTTTGACGGGATCCCAGCCGATCAGATTGCCAAGCATGCCTGCGGATTCGAGTTCGGCGATGTGCACATTCCATGCGCTTTCGCCCTCGATGCAATTAACGGCAAAAACCTGCGACAACATGGAAGCGATGATCGCAGCCGTGTTGGCCTGAGGCGCCACGTTAAACATGGTCATCGGGTGGCCCCAGTTGGGGGCACCTTCGAACAATTTGATGCAATCGTCGATAACAGTATCGAGATCGCCCATTTCTTGATTGATTTTAACATTCTTCACGGCAGGATATTTATAAGTGAGGGCTGGATTCTCGCCGAGATAGGCGGGGCCGCCTTTTTCCGGGCGCAGCATGTCTATTTTTTCAACAAACTTCTCAATTTGTTGAGCCAAAGGGTCTTTACCGCCACGATAAGGCGAAGGAAATTCGCCGATCATTTTGGCATGATATTTCGCCCATTTCGGAGCTTTACCATCCGCAGCGCCCTCGGCATGCCAATGATCGCGCTGATCCTGTTCGGAAAAAAGTTTCGTGACGGTTGCTGTTCGCGCGGGGATGTTCATGGGGAAACCTTCTGACGTTTGTGGTGAAGATGATCTGCAAAACATGACTGCAAGCCGACAGCCTGAGACAATCCATTACCTTTCTTTCACAAAGTCATTTTGACTTTTATCAAAAGGTTTCTGTTCTTTTTCCAAATGCTTCATGCGGCAATATCGATTTTCATAAGTTCGCGGAGTTCATCCAGACCTTCGGACATGCGATCGCTGACGGTTTGCATTACAAGCCCGTTGCATTTTGCCATCGTCTCGGAGGCGTCGCGGACATTTGCAAAACACTGATCGATTGCTGCTTTCGAAGATTGTGCGTGTTGGACAACATTTTCCTGAGGCGTCGTTGATACGCTCACCATGCCGCCCAATTCCTGCATGCCCTTGCGCAGTAATTCGGCCTGACGGCCCAGAAAAGATTGTACGTTCTCCAGAATTGACTGGTTAATGGTTGTGATGGCCTCTATATTTTTGCGTTGCATTTCAATTATTGCGTTCATATCCATGGTCGGCATTTTGAACGCGCCGATCGTCTTTGACATATCGATCAATTTGGGAAGGCCATCTTTAAAAAGTGGGTTGATTTCTGTTTTGGTCATGATTGATATCCTTGTGTGAAGGGCAATTGTTGGTGTCGAACGGTGGGGGGCTTCGTTATTTCATGGCCAAACCACAGCTTTCCATTGCTTGTTGACCGAAATCTTCGGCTTGCCGGGCATGTCTGCCGGCTTCAGCGTAGTTGCCGTACTCGTATAAGGCCGCCGCATTGCGGTGAAATTCTTCTGCTTTTGCATGGTGTTCAGCGGCGGCAACATGATGATCGGCACAGGTCATGGTAGGAGTTGATGGGGTTTGTTTGGTTTGCATGGGAAATTCCTCTGACGTGAAAGTACGAGGTGATGCTTTTTACTTAACCCTCAATGACTATTCTGCATCGCGTCATTAGAAGCATGTTTTAGAGAGCACTATTTTGACTTATGTGAAATGAACTGCCTGAACCTGTCAGACCCAATCGTCGTCAAAACTGACGGTTTAGCCTTGCTGCGGTCGGAGCAAGACTCTGCAAGCTAAGTGTGGTATGAGTTAAGCTCAATGAATACCACAACAGAAACTACTGAGATGACTACCCCCAAACATTTGGGGTCGACTCTTGGCTATCTGAAGAGTGTTCCTCTTTTTTCCAATCTCACCGATGAAGAGATCGCCTATTTTGACAAGGCGGCTCAAATCCGATCCTATAAAAAAGGCAAAATTATATTTCTTCAGGGCGAAACGCCGAAGTTTTTCTATATCATCGGCGGCGGATGGATAAAATTATTTCGCACCATGCCGGAAGGCGACGAAGTCATCGTCGACATGCTCACGACCGGGCACACGTTCGGCGAGAGCGCCATCTTCGAGCAAGACTGCCAGATGTGCAGCGCTCAAGTCGTCGAAGATGTGTCGCTGCTCAGCATTCCTTCAGGGGTGCTTAAAGAACAAATACGCAGTAACTCCACGCTGGCACTGAACATGTTGTCCACCATGTCGCGGCATCATCGCCATCATGTGAGTGCGCTGGCCTTCAATACGATGCTGAGCGCGCCGCAACTGACCTGCTCCCCGTAAACTGAGCCATTTTCTGGTAGAGTCTGTTCAACCTTTGTTCAGGGAGCAGACGATGAAGAAGCGTTTTACAGAAGAACAGATCATCCGGGTGTTGAAGGAACATGAG
>Ga0181520_10000150_pt1 | contig 143111 bp, 119 predicted proteins | sample PEATcosm2014_Bin_29_FD_132451 | JGI IMG/M metagenome (GOLD analysis project Ga0181520, IMG submission 132451) | Peatland microbial communities from MTU Mesocosm Facility, Houghton, MI, USA - PEATcosm2014_Bin02_30_metaG | ecosystem: Environmental > Terrestrial > Soil > Wetlands > Peat | place... | reverse complement strand
TCGTTAAGGGCACGGCTGGTAGCCCAGGACTTTAGTCCTGGGTCTCCGTGCCGCAACCTGCTGATTCGTTAAATCGGGGCTTCAGAAGCTGCTGAAAAATGCCTTTTCGTTAAGGGCACGGCTTCAGCCGTGCCGTAAAAGCCACATAATGATTACGGCTTTAGCCGCCGAGGTCCAGTTTGTCGCCGGAGACGACTTCTTCAGCACCCTCTTCAGCCCCTGAGATCAGGATTTCAAACAGGCCCACTAAATCCGGAACGAAGCCGATCAATCACGCTTGTAAGTGCAGGGGACGCCCTCGGTCCAAGCCACCGTATCGTCGCTGAGGAACTTGAAGCTGTTGGAGCGCATCTGCATCACCACGGTCACCAGATTGGGTTGCACTTTGTAGCTCACCGGAATGGTGATCTCCCTCCCACCCGTGGTCAGGATTTGCGTGGTCTCAGTAAAGCGGTAATGGCTTGGGCAGCCCGCGGCGCCGTCTGCGCTTGCGGGAGTGGTCGAGGTCCAGTCACCGATCAGCGGATTTGCCGGCTTACTCTTGCAGCCTGCGAGCATAGCCAGCAGCGCCAACGACGCAACCAGTACACGTCGTTTCGTTTTCTGATGGAGGCAACAACGGAGGTATTGGTCGGAGTGCATATTGAATCGGACAAATCCAATCTAGCTTAAGTGCGGCGGGTTGCGCGAGAGGATTGTAGCGGCAGAACTATGAGCCGGCGATGGTCATGCCGTCAATGCGCAGCGTGGGAGCGGCGCTGGCGCTGCGGAACACCAGGTCGTTGCCGATGGCGGAGATGTTCTGGTACATGTCCTTCAGGTTGCCGGCGATCGTTATCTCTTCCACCGGGTACGCGAGTTCACCGTTCTCGATCCACAGTCCGGCGGCGCCCTGCGAGTAGTCGCCGGTGACCAGGTTGACGCCGAAGCCCATGGTCTCGGTGACGTAAAGGCCGTTCTTCACATCGCCGATGATCTGCTCCGGCGTCACCGTGCCGGGCTGGAGAAAGAAGTTGCCCGCGCCGATGCCGGGGTTCGACGCCAGCGACCGCGACGCATTGCCGGTGGAGGCCATGCCGAGCTTGCGCGCGGTGTAGGTGTTCATCACGTAGCTCTTCAGAATGCCGTTTTCGACCAGCACCGTGCGGCGCGTGGGCAGGCCTTCGCCGTCGAAGGGCGAGGTGCCGAACCCGCCGGTTTGAATGCCGCCCGCCTGATCTGGAGAGACGTGATCGAAGACCAGCGTCCCGTCGTCGATGACGGTGACATTATCGCCGGCGACGCGCTGGCCCAGCATATCGGCGAAGAAGGTGGCGTGGCGATAGATGGCGTCGCCGTTGGCCGCGTCGAAGATGTTGCCGATGATGGAGCGCGCGATCTCTGCCGAAAACACCACCGGGGCCTGTTGCGTGGGCACTCGCCGGGCTCCCAATCTGCGTAGCGCCCGGCGCGCGGCTTCGTGGCCGATGGCAACGGGATCTTCCAGCAGGCGGGTGGTGCGCGCGTTGGAGTACCAGTAGTTGCGTTGCATGTTGCCGGCTTCGTCGTGCGCGATGGGCTGGGCGGAAAAGCCGCAATAGCTGCGGCGGTACTCGCCCGTAAAGCCGCGCGAGTTCATCATGATCTTGTGCGCGGTGGCCGCGTCGAAGTCGCCACCGCCGGAGTTCTGGATGCGCGTGTCGGAGGCCATCGCCGCGGCCTCCACCTCACGTGCGATGCGGATTCGGTCGGCGGGCGCTTGCTGGTTGACGTCGTCGAAGTAGAGACGCTGCGCGGCAACAACATGCTGCCCGAAAGCGCTCTCTTCAGGTAGCCCGGCGAAGGGGTCTTCGCTGGTGATGCGCGCGAGCGTGACCGCGCCGGAGACCAGTCGCTCGATACTCTCGGGCGAAAAATCGGAGGAACTGGTGCTGGCGGTTCTTTGCGCTTTACCCGACGCGATGAAGACGCGCAGGCCAACGGCGCGCGAACCCGACTCCTTCAGCGTCTCGACCTGCCCCAGCCGAACGCGCACGTTGAACTCGTCGCCTTCGTATACCACGGCCTCGGCGTCCGTCGCGCCTGCTTTCAGTGCGCGGGCCAGCACGTCGGCGGCAAGTTGCTTCAAGTCTGTGGCAGCAATAGTTTCAGTCGGCAAAGGCAGGTCCTCGGGTACTCGAGATGCTTGCTTAGCGGCGAGGCTGTGCCTTCGGAGTTAGCTAGGCGGAGGGGTCGAAGTCGTCGGCGGTGATCACCTGCAGCGCGGGAGTGGTCGCAGGCTGCGGGTCGGTTAGGTCGACCGACTGCTCATTGGCGCGCTGATCGATCAGGACGAGGGTGCGCGCGGAGCCGCCGGGATAGCTGAACTGGCTGCCGGTGTACACCGGCGCGGCAGCGTTGGGCGCAGCGCCGGCGGCGAACGCCACGATGGAGTAGGTTCCGCTGGGCGCGTCGATGTAGCCGGTGTTGCCGCCGAAGCCGATGCCGGTGGCGATCGGCGCGATCCCCGCCAGCGAAGACCCTGAGGGCACAAGGTAGAGGTCGACCGCGCCGGTGCGTGTGGCCTGGCCCAGGAACCGCAGGGCAACCTGGCCCGCGGGAGCCGGCGTCGACTGGTCCTTCAGCACGGTCATCTGCAGGTTGGCGGCGACGTTGCCGGCCAGCACCGTATACTGCGTGCCGGCGAAAAAGCTTCCGCGCACCTGGGCAAGCTCCTGCTGTGTGTTCGCGATATAAGCTGCGTGGACGGTCGCGCCCGGCGCAATGGAGATGTAAGAGCTGACAGTTCCGAAGCCGATGTTGTACAGGCCCACCTGCGCAGGCTGCGACGGAGAGTTCTGGTAGATGTCCAGGCTGGGCGCGTCGGGCGAGGCGTCGATCACCCGGACCTGGGTGAACGGCTGGTTGCCGGTTATGCTCTGGCAGCCGGTCAGCGCGGTAGCCAGCGCGGCGAGCGTGGTCAGCCGGCGGGCGCGGGTCGCGAGATGGAGGCGGTTCAGGAGCATGGCCGGGGGTACCAGGGCCGAACGAGTGCTTCTCGACCGTAGGACGGCGAAACGGCACGTACGATTACTCTACTTGATTTCGCTGGCGTGGGCGACCGGGGGGGAATCGCGAAAGTCACACGAAGGTTGCAGCGCGCGGGCCGCCCGAAGGGGCGTTAGCCTCGTCCTGCCCCACGGCCGGCGCTCGCACCCACTTCCGGCGGAGACGGGTCTTCGATGGGATGGGCGTCGGCGGAATGGCTGCGCATGGCCGCTACCAGGTCGCTGGTGAAGACCTGGAAGCAGCCCCGGCCCCGCGCCTTGGCGTGGTACATGGCGGCATCGACCCGGCGCAGCAGGACCTCCGCATCGACCGCCTCATCCTCCAGCGTGCACACCCCGATGCTGACCGATATGGGAACCTGGAACTTGCCGACATCAATCGGCTCGGACAGGGCGGCGACGATCTTGGCGGCAATCTGCTCAGCCTGTTCCGCATCGGTCAGGTCGTTCAGCAGAACAATGAACTCATCGCCTCCCATGCGGGCCACGCTGTCGGTCTTGCGAATGGTGGCGCGAATGCGTTTTGCGGTGGTCCGCAGCACCTGGTCGCCGGCGCTGTGGCCGAAGTAATCGTTGATCTCCTTGAACTTGTCCAGATCCAGCATCAGCAGCGCGATGCTCTTGTGGAAGCGCTGCGCCCGGTCCAACGCGACTTGCAGCCGGTCGTGCAACAGGGTACGGGTGGCCAGGCCGGTCAGCGAGTCGTGGTGGGCCATGTGGCGATAGAGCTCGCGGCTCTGGCGCAGTTCGCGGGTCTGTTGCTCCACGCGGCTGCGCAACGAAAAAGCCCACATAAATCCAGCTACTGTGATTACCAGCATAAACAGCAGCACGAACTGGATGCGGCTTACAGTCCACCAGGAAGGCGATTGCAGTACAACGATATCGCGGGGCGAACGCAGCATGATCAAGAAGTGCGAGGCCTGGGTGAAGCCGAAGCCCTTCAGAGTGCTCTCGCTGTCCACCTGCACCGAACAGATGCCCGTGACTCGCAGCTTGCTCCCGTTCTGGATCGCGTTGATCTTTGCATCCTTGGAGACGGCGGTCGGCAGAAGGACGCGGAACAAGAATCTTCCGGAGGACAGGATAAGGTTGGCATCGCTTGCGGCCTCATCGCGTCCGATCAGCCGCCCATCGATCTGAACCAGGTCGGAGTCGAGGTTCCCATCGAGCGCCTGTTCGGGGGTCACCGCAGAGGCAGCCACGGCCGTGTTGCCGTGGAGCGGCCAGAAGATGGCGTCCGACAAGCCGGGCTTGAATCCCGAGAGGACGGTGAACCCGACCAGGTCGACCGACGAGCCGAGGGCGAGCGGGGTGGTCTGGGTGGTCTGCGCGCACAAGCCCCCGGTCGCGTCCTTGATGCAAAGGGTCTGGCCCGGCCAATAAAGCGTCACGATGCCGCGGACGTGGATGCGATGAGGCCACAGGTTGGATGGATCGAAGCGCAGCAGGCTGTTGACCGGCCGCAGCGGGCGGGCGAAGGCGTCGCCCGAGTCAGGTGCCGCCGCGGACACGGTTGCCATGCCGGGGAAGAACAGTCGCGCCCCTGCCAACTGGCTGTTTGCGTTGAAGATGGGCGCGGCGTTACCTCGGATGTGGACCCATTTGTCGACCAGTTGCTGATAGTTGAAGCCCGATTGCCGGACGGTGGTCGCGGCTATGGTGCCGCCGTCCATCGCGACCTGCAGGCTTACGTCGTAGGCGGTCTCCACCACCGAATGAACGATGCCGTCGATCTCGACCCACTGGGCGTCTTCAGCGCCGGTCAACAGGGTTGGGAGGGTTACAGGGTGGGCGTCGTCCGGCAGGTTTGAGTCGCCGAGGACAGTCATGTGCGCCTGATCGATGATGGGCGCGTAGTCCCCAGGCGCGGTCACGCCGGTGACGTCGACCAGCGTGCCCGGGACCGGCTGTCGGCCCGGCCAGGTGGTGCCCAGCAGGACCGCAGCGTAGATGCTGCCGGTGGAGTCGTGCAGAAAGAAGGCGAGGCGCCGCGTGTCCACATGCTTGTCGTAGTAGGTCACCACCGCCCGCACATGCACCGGATAGCCGCGGCGGGCCTCGTCGGGCGAGAGACTGTGGGCCTGGCGCAGCGTGGTCAGGGTGCGCAGGGCCTCGGCGTCGGCGGTCTTCTGTGTTCTCGGCGAGGGCGGATCCCGTTCAACCGGACTTCGTGCCAGGGCGGAGCTGGCAAATAAGGCGAGTGTGATGGCAGCCAGGATCGATCGTCGCCGCGAGATGGGTACACACTGCGGCACTTAACCAGCATCGGCGCTAATTGCGAAAGGGTTAATCCCACCTTGGTTGGATGGCGGACGCTACCCGTTCGCACTGGCGGACGGGGTGCTGAAAAGTTCGGGTTGTGCTTTCGGAGTAGCAGCGGGCTTCAGAGGCTGCTGAAAAACTCCGTTCGTTAAGGGCACGGATTTATCCGTGCCGTAAACGCCGCAGAATAAACAGGGCTTTAGCCCCTGAGGTCTGCTTTTCCGCGCTGCGTCGCCTTTTTCAGCACCCTCTTCAGCCCCGGGGACTTTCTCTTACCCGACATCCAGCCCGCTTTCTGCTGCGACTCAGAGGCAAGGATTGGCCGCGATTTTGGCAGATCGCCATGAAGACCTGCAACGGCCGCATTTTCTCCCTCCGGCGCGATTCCTGCGTTACCCTTATCCCGCTTCCTGTTTGCACCGCTGAGCTTCTTTCAGGAGAGTTCCTATGTCTGTTTCATTCCGGGTGCGTGGCAGCTCTCTTGCTGCCGCTTTGTTTTCCAGCCTCCTCCTTGCCGCGCCGATACCAGGTTTTGCCGCGGCTCAGGCGACCACTCCCCAGCAGACCATCGCCCAGAAGATTGCCGCGTCCAAGGACCTGCTCGACATCAACACCGCGACCCCGGCGCAGTTGAAGGCGCTGCCCGGCATGGGCGACGCCTACGTCTCGCGCATCATCGCCGGCCGCCCCTACACCGCAAAGAACCAACTCACCACGCGCGGCATCCTCCCGGCGGCTGCCTACGAGGCCATCAAAGACCAGATCATCGCGCACCGGCCCAAGCCGTAACGGCCAGGCAGACCCACGGAACAACTTCGTCCCTCCCTGCGTATGTCGTTGCCAGAAAGGCCACCCCATGCTTCCGCTCGCTGTTTGCACGTTGAACCGCCGTAAAGCGCCATCAATCTTCGGAATCCTCACAATCCTCTTCGCCACAGTCCTATGCAATCCAACCGGCTACGCACAGTCGTCGCAGACCGCCTCGCCCGCTCCCGCCGCGACGCCGGAGTTTGAAGTGGCCAGCATCAAGCCCGTCAAGGAGCCCAATCCCGGCCGGATGAACGACCACGAGGACGACCGCCGCTTCACCACGCACTACACCAGCTTGAGCGATCTCATCCTGATGGCGTACCACGTGGACCGTCAGCAGGTGGCCGGTGGGCCCGCCTGGATCAGAACCGACGAGTACGACGTCGATGCGGTGGCCAGCGAGGATATTAAGTCGTCCGAGCAGTTCCAGGCGATGCTGCAGAAGCTCCTGGCCGACCGCTTTCAACTCACGCTTCACCGCGAGCAGAGGGAGATGAGCGTCTACACCCTGGTCGTCGCCAAGGGCGGATCGAAGCTGAAGGCGGCAGATCCCAGCGGCCCGGGGTACGGCGCCACTTGCGAACACTTGGGCGTGTGCCACTTCCGGGGCGAGCCGCTGGCGCATTTCGCGCGCTGGATGGCCTTTGCCGTCCTCGCCAAACCCGTAACCGACAAGTCCGGCCTTGAGGGCAAGTTCGACTTCGACCTGACCTGGACGCCCGACGAGAGCCAATTCGTCGCCATGGGGATTCGCGTGCCTCAGACCACCGACAATCCCAACGCGCCGCCGGAACTCTTCACTGCCATCCAGGAGCAGCTCGGCCTCAAGCTGGAGCCGCAAAAGATCCCGGCCGAAGTCCTCGTCATCGACCACGTCGAGCGGCCGTCAGAGAACTAAGGCTCATCGCGGGTTCAGGTTGAGTGCTCCTCGGCAAAACTCAGAGGGGTTGCGTGTCAAGCCCACCCTTGAATTTCATCGCTTCCATTTCCCAATCGGGAACATCAAGTCACGCGATTTACACCGCCTACTCTGCGCGTGAATGGCTCATCGTTCATTCGACGGCTCTTAAGCAATTGAAGCGCCAATTGTTTCACGTGACACAATTTGGCCGCAACCCATTGAAAAATAGCCCTTTTCATGAAAAACATCTCCTACGCCTTCGCCCCTTGCTGCGCAAATATTTCGCGGAGGGTGTCGCCGGCCGCAGTCAGATTCGCGTTCCACATCTCTACGTACTCGCGCGACAGGATCACGCCGTCCGCGCCCGCCGCGAATGCAGCCTGCAACGCGGCCTTCACGTCGTCCGGATGAGTGCGCTTGTCTGTAGCCGCAGGACCGCCGCCGAGCACAGGCACATCGATATCGATGCCGGGATAAATCTTCGTCTGTCCGGCGACGCCGATCAGCGCGCGCTTGGTTTCTTTGGCGACGTAATCCGGCGACAGGCCGAAGCTGGCGAGCTTGTCGAACGGCGCTTCGTTGTAGTTCATGATCTTGTAGTAAAGCGCGATGAAGTCTTCAGGCTTGGCGTCGTGGAAGACGCCGCGGCTAAGTGAGTTCAGGTAGTTCGCCATGCGCGGGCCGCCGGCGTTGTTGTAAGTTGCGATCTTGAAAAAATCGGAGAAGTTGCGGCGCTTGGTGTAGTCCTCTTCAGCGCGATAGAACGGGCTGAAGGTCATGTTCTGCATCAGGTGAAATCCGAAGGGTTTTTGCGGCGCGATGGATTTGGCCAGACCGTAGAGCTCGGCCTGCGCGCCCTGGAAGCTGTCGGTCCACAGCGACTCCCAACTGAGGACTTCGGGGTATTTAAGCAGAATGCGCCAAAAGGTGGAAAAGTAGCCGTCCGGGACCTGATCTGGTGTAGCCCGGAAGAGCTGGCCGATCTCCCTGTAGCCGGCCTGCGCGCGCGGCATCGAGATGCCGAGGTCGCGGGCTTTGGCCTGGCAGAATTGGCAGAAGCAGGTGGCGTTGCCGCCGCCCGTGACCAGGCTGTCGAGTGGGCCGTCGCGCTCGCAGCCCCAGGCGATGCCGTCGACCAGCTCCGGATAACCAATCAGCAGCGATTCGATTTTGCCGCTGAGATAGGCGCGGAAGTCGGGGTTGTTGAAGCAGGGGTTGGTAGTGCTGCGGCCGTTCAGGTCGACCTCGCCAAGCTCGGCATAGCTGGGTGCAGTGTGGGCGAGCGTGGGGCTGGGATTGTTTAGGTCCCAGGCGAAGAAGTCCATGCCGCGGGCCTTGGCCTTGGGGGCGACTGCTTCGATAACGTTGAATTTACCGTAGCCGGTGAGGCGGAAGTCCTTGAGGCTGGTGTTAGTGAAAAACTTGGGGTCGTAGTCGTAGAGCGCGCCGGCGTTGACGCCGGTGTTGGCGGCGGAGAGCGGTGTGCCGTGGTCGGGGAAGCCGGCGCCGGTGCGCAGGCGCTGCTCGCCGTAGGCAAAGGTGTAGGCCCAGACGGTGTTGACGTCGCCCTTCTTCTGGAGGTTGTCGAGCACCTGGTCGACGCCCTCGTCGACCCAGGCAAAGCCGCGGACCTGGATGCCGACGAAGTTCTTGCGCCCGGTGGCGGCGGCACGGGGGCCGCGCGGAGCGACGCGGACGGGTGGCTGCGGCGCCGTGGACGTGACTTGCGCCTCGGCCTGGGTGTTGGATTTCTGCGCGAAGAAGGCGGCGGTGGCGGAGGCGAGGCGGAGGAAGTTGCGGCGGTCGAGCGGAGAGTTCATGGGCGGGGCTCCTTTGCGGGGACGGAGGTGAGACGTTGGCGGAACGATGCGAGTTTCGCGCGCGAACCTTTGTATCAGAGTGGCGCATGCGGGCGCGAGGCTGGCGGTGTTCCTGAAAGCGGCCGCCGCTGCATTGACAAGGGGATTAGGTGGAAGATAACCTTATTAGACAGATGAGCTTTTCGACCCAGCATCGCGGGCACCACCACAACCATGCGCAGAGCGTGTTGGCGGCGTTGTCCGGTGCGGCGAGATAGCAAAAGCACATACGGATTCCAAAGGCCCGCTGACGCGCAACCCGCGAGCGGGCCTTTTTGCTGCGCGCGGGGAGAATGCGGGCGCGGGCCCGGCAAGCGAATAGATATATAGATAGATCAAATTCGAAAGCGAGAGAGACGATGGACGCAGTGAAGGATGCACCGAAGATAGATTTTGCCAAGATGGACGGCCTGGTTCCGGGCATTGTGCAGGACGCGAAGACGGGCGAGATGCTGATGCTGGGGTTCTTGAACGAGACCAGTTACCAGAAGACACTGGAGTCAGGCTTTGTAACATTCTGGAGCCGTACGCGGCAGAAGCTGTGGATGAAGGGCGAGACCAGCGGCAACCGGCTGCGAGTGGTGAGCGCGGCGACGGACTGCGACAACGATGCACTGTTGTTCACAGTCGAGGTGGAAGGTGATGGGCTGGTGTGCCACGAGGGCACGGTGAGCTGCTTTACGAAACCAATTACGGTTACAAGAGTCGCGGAGGCCAAGTAATGGCAAACAAGCTGAAGCTGGGGATTCCGAAGGGAAGTTTGCAGGACGCGACCATTGCGCTGTTTGAACGCGCGGGCTGGCAGATTCTTGCCAACGGGCGCAGCTACTTTCCGACCATCGACGATGCGGAGATTGAGTGCATGCTGGTGCGCGCGCAGGAGATGGCACGGTACGTCGAAAAAGGCGCGCTGGATGCGGGCCTGACCGGCAACGACTGGGTGCTGGAGAACCAGACCGACGTGGAATATGTGACCAGCCTGACCTACTCGAAGGTGAGCCGCCAGAAGGTGAAGTGGGTGCTGTGCGTGCCGGAAGACTCGCCGTTCCAGAAGCCGGAAGACCTGGCCGGGAAGGTAATTGCGACCGAGCTGGTGGAGTTTACGAAGCGCTATTTTGCGAGCAAGAATATTCCGGTGAAGGTGGAGTTCAGTTGGGGCGCTACGGAAGTGAAGCCGCCGACGCTGGCCGATGCGATCGTGGAGGTGACGGAGACGGGTTCGAGTCTGCGGGCGAACCGGCTGCGGATTATCGAGACACTGATGGAGAGCGAGACGCAATTGATCGCGAACAAGGCGGCATACAAGGACGATTGGAAGCGGAAGAAGATCGAGAATATTTCGCTGATGCTGAATGCCGCGATCGCGGCGCAGGGGCGGGTGGGGCTGATGATGAATGCGCCGAAGGACGGGCTGGACGCGATTGTGGCCGAGCTTCCGGCGTTGAACTCTCCCACGATCTCGCATTTGAGCGATCCGGCGTGGGTTGCGCTGAACACGATTCTGGATGAGGCCGTGGTACGCGACGTTATTCCGAAGCTGAAGGCAGCGGGCGCGACGGGGATTGTGGAGTATCCGCTGAGCAAGGTGGTCGTTTAAGGGCAGTTGTCAGTTCTCAGTTGTCAGTTGTCAGTCGGAGAACGTCGATGAAGCTGGTGAGGACATTTGGGCGCGGGAAGGCAGTGGCGGACGAGATGATTCGTTCGCTGGAGCGGCGAGGCGCGCTCAATACCTCGAAGGTTGAGAAGGTTGTAACTGTTATTGTTACAGATGTAAAGAAACGCGGCGATGCGGCACTGCGGGAATTTGCGGCGAAGTTCGATGGGCTGGCGAAGGGCACGGATTTGCCGGTCTCGGGTGAGGAGATGAAGGCGGCGTGGGAGGCGACAACGCCGGAGTTGCAGGCAGCGATGCGGGCGGCGCAGGCGAATATCCGGGCATTTGCGGAGGCGCAGAAACCTAAGGAGTGGAGCATCACTCCCGCGGCGGGCGTTACCACCGGGCAGATGGTGCGGCCGCTGGAGAGCGTGGGGTGTTATGTGCCGGGCGGGCGCTATCCGCTTCCGTCGACCCTGCTGATGACGGTGACGCCGGCGCAGGTGGCGGGTGTGGAGCGGATTGTGGTGTGCTCGCCGAAACCGGCGCGGGAGACGATGGCGGCTGCGTGGCTGGCCGGGGTGACAGAGTTCTATCGCGTGGGCGGGGCCCAGGCGATTGCGGCGATGGCGTATGGGACTGGATCGGGTAAGGACGGAACAATTGCTCCGGTGAACAAGATTGTAGGGCCGGGGAATTTGTTTGTGACTGCGGCGAAGATGATGGTGTCGGCGGACTGCGGCATCGATATGCCGGCGGGGCCGACGGAGATTGTGGTGACCAGCGAGAAAGGAAATGCGGGGGGCATCGCTGCAGACTTGGTGGCGCAGGCGGAGCATGATCCGGAGACGCTGGCGGTGATGATTACCAGCAATGCGGCGCTGGCGGCGGCAGTGAAGGCAGAGGTAAAGGCGCAGGTGAAGGAGAATGTAATTGCGAAGGTGTCAATTGCCGCGCGCGGATGCATATTTGTGACCGAATCGGTTGCAGAGGCGCGCGAGCTGACCAACCGGCTGGCGCCGGAACATTTGACGGTGGATGCAGCGACAGATCTGAAGTGGGTAAGAAACGCAGGGTCTGTATTTGTGGGTAACTTTTCGGCGCAGTCGATGGGCGACTACATCTCGGGACCGAATCACGTGCTGCCCACAGGACGCGTGGGGCGCGTACGCGGAGGATTGAGCGTGATGGATTTTCTGAAGGTGATTACGGTGCAAGAGTACACACGCAAGGGACTGCGGGCGCTGGGACCCCATGCGATGGCGCTGGCCGAGGCCGAGGGATTGAAGGGGCATGCGGAGAGTGTGCGCGTGAGGTTGCGGAAAGCGAGTGGTAAGTGATCAGTGGTAAGTGGTAAGTGAGCGGGGCGAAGATGGCAATTGCGGAAGACATTGAGAGAGCGAAAGGCAAAGCAGTAATGCCGCGGGCGCGGCGGGCGGTGGTGGCGATGCCGGAGTACCATCCGCCGCTGGCGGGGCGGGATGCGCTGCGGCTGGACTTCAACGAGAATACGTTGGCGGCATCGCCTAAGGTGATTGAGCGGCTGCGGCAGGTGACGGCTGAGGGGTTGACGAAGTATCCCGAGCGCGAGGGCGTGGAACGGATTGCGGCGGAGCACTTCGGGCTTCGAGCGGACCAAGTGCTGCTGACGAATGGCGTGGATGAGGCGATCCATCTGGTGTGCGCGGCGTTTCTGGAAGAGGACGATGAGGCGGTGGTGTCGACGCCGACGTTCTTCATGTACGAAGTGAGCGCGGGCATGATGACGGCGCACGTGAAGAAGGTGCAGACGGACGACACGCTCGAGTTTCCATACGAGCGGTTCCTGGCGGCGATTTCGCCGCGGACGAAGCTGATTATGGTGGCGTCGCCGAACAATCCCACGGGCGCGGTGGTGAGCCGCGAGCAGTTGCTGGCGATTTGTGCGGCGGCCCCGCAGGCGGTGGTGATGGTGGACGAGGCGTATTACCACTTCTTCGGCGAGTCGGTGATGGCGGATGTGGGGAAGGTGGGGAACCTGATGGTGGCGCGGACGTTCTCGAAGGCGTACGGGCTGGCGAATCTGCGCATCGGGATGCTGGCTGGGAGCGCGGAGCTGATGAAGTACGTGCGCAAGGTGAGCTCGCCGTACAACGTGAATGGAGTGGCGCTGGACTGCCTGCCGGTGGCGCTGGCAGACGATGCGTATGTCGCGTGGTATGGAGCCCAAGTGCGCGCGGGGCTGGTGCGGATGATGGATGGTTTGCGCGCGCTGGGGGTGGAGTTCTTCCCCAGCCATGCGAACTTCGTGTTGATGAAGATTGGCACGAAGCACACGGAGCTGGTGAAGGCGATGCGCGCGCGCGGTGTGCTGCTGCGCGACCGCTCGACCGATCCGGGATGCGATGGGTATGTGCGCATCACGATTGGGGTGGAGGAGCATGTGACGCGCGGACTGGCGGCGCTGAAGGAGTCGCTGAAGGAGATTGGCTGGAAGCCCGGGCAAGTCAGCGAGTCAGCAGGTCAGCGAGTCAGCGATGACGAAAGGGAGTGGGAGTGATGAGCCAGATCGATCCGCAACGGAAGAAAGTGGTGGTACTGTGTGCCGGGGTGGCATGCATGGCCACGGCGGCAGTCGCGCTGAAGAGCCACCCGATGCTGGTTGGCGGCGTGATCGCGCTGCAGGTGGTGACACTGGTGTATGGGCTGGTGGAGTTTGCGAAGTTGAAGAGGCAGGGGAAATGAAGAAGACAGCGAGCAAGCGAAAGCGTGAGACAGACGCGGTGCGAACGGGAACGGTCGAGCGGAAGACGACCGAGACCAAGATTGCGCTGGCGCTGACGATCGATGGGACGGGCGTGTATTCGATCGAGACGGGGATACGGTTCTTCGATCACATGCTGGAGCTGTTTACGCGGCACGGTGGGTTCGACCTGACGCTGAAGTGCAAGGGCGATCTGGACGTCGACCAGCACCACACGGTGGAGGATGTGGGGATCGCGCTGGGCGAGGCGTTCGGGATCGCGCTGGGCGATAAGAAGGGGATACTGCGCGCCGGATACTTTGTGATGGCGATGGATGAGACGCTCGCAGTCGCTGCGGTGGACCTGAGCGGGCGCGTGGCGTATGTGGTGGATGCGCAGGTTACGGTGCCGATGGTGGGGGATTTCCAGACGGAACTGGTGGCGGATTTCTTTGACGGATTTGCACGCGGCGCGAAGGCGAATGTGCATGTGAAGACGATGTATGGACGCAGCAATCATCACAAGATCGAAGCGATCTTCAAGGCGTTCGCGCGGGCGATGCGCGGGGCTTGCAGCAGGGATGAGCGGATGCGGGAGATGTTGCCGAGCACGAAGGGATTGCTATGAGCAGGGCTAACGAAATGATCCGGCGGATGGCTTTCGTTTGCGGGCTCACGGCGATAGGGCTGTCGATTGGCCTGGTTGCCGGCAACTTGCTGCGGCCTGTCCGCGCCGTGGGTTACCTGAGGCAGGTGGAAGCAATGAGACCGTGGGTCCATTGGGGGATGGGGTTTGCGCTGGTTGGCTTTGCGCTTTGCTTTTTCGGTGAGGGGCGTTGGAGATTCTTCAGCGTGCTGCTGGCACTGGTATTGATCGCGTGGTGGTACGGCGAGGGGATGGCTCTGGCCCGATGATTGCGGTGATTGATTACAAGGCGGGAAATTTGACGAGCGTGGTGAAGGCGCTCAGGTTCCTGGAGGCGCGCGACGTGGTGGTGACGCAGGCACCGGAAGATGTGCGCCGGGCGGACAAGGTGGTGCTGCCAGGGGTGGGACACTTTCAGTCGACGCAGTTGCTGAAGGATTTGGGATTGACCGAGGCGGTGCGCGAGGCGGTGGGGCGAGACGTGCCGTTTCTGGGGATTTGCGTGGGCTTGCAGTGGCTGTATGAGGGATCGACCGAGGCGCCCGAGACGGAGGGACTGGGGGTGTTTGAGGGGATGTGCGAGCGGTTTCCGGCGGTGGTCGAAGGTGTGGAGTTGAAGTCGCCGCATGTGGGGTGGAATTCGCTGGAGCAGATCAGGCCGGATTCGCGGCTGCTGAAAGGTGTGAAGGACGGCGGGTTTGTGTACTTCACGCACTCGTGGCGGGCGCCGGTATCGGACGATACTGCGGCGGTTACAAATTATGGCGGAGGGTTTACGGCGGCGGTGGAGCGGGGGAACGTGATGGGAGTGCAGTTCCATCCGGAGAAGTCGGCGGAGGTGGGTTTGCGGGTATTGCGGAATTTTGTGGAGTTGTGATGCTGACGAAGCGGATTATTGCGTGTCTGGATGTGCGGGGCGGGCGGGTGGTGAAGGGCGTGCAGTTCGTGGATATCGTCGATGCTGGCGATCCGGCGGAACTGGCGCACCGGCATGCGGCGGCGGGGGCGGATGAGGTTGTGCTGCTGGATATTACGGCGACGCATGAGGGGCGCGGGACGCTGCTGGAGACGGTGAGGCGCGCGGCGGCGAAACTGTTTGTGCCGTTCACGGTTGGGGGTGGGGTGCGTACGGCCGAAGAGGCGGAGGCGGTGTTTACCGCGGGCGCGGATAAGGTCAGCATCAACTCGGCGGCGATTGCGCGGCCGGAGCTGATTGGGGAGATTGGCTCGAGCTTTGGGGCGCAGGCGGTGATTGTGGCGATCGATGCGCGAAGGGGAAAGAAGAGCGCGGAGGAGGCGGAGGTTTACATGGCCGGCGGGCGCAAGAAGACGGGGCTGCGGGTGGTGGAGTGGGCGCGGGAGGCGGAGGCGCGGGGGGCGGGCGAGATCCTGCTGACCAGCATGGATACGGATGGGATGCGCGCCGGGTTCGACTGCGAGCTGACGGCGGCGGTGAGCGCGGCAGTGCAGATTCCGGTGATTGCCAGTGGCGGCGCGGGAAGCGCGGAGCATTTTGCGGAGGTGTTTGGGCGGGGCAAGGCAGACGCGGCGCTGGCGGCGAGCATCTTTCATTTTGGGGTGACCGATTCGCGTGAGTTGAAGGGGCGGTTGCAGCGAGCGGGGGTGAGCGTGCGGCTGCCGTGTTGAAGGAAGGCAGTGAGTCAGCGAGTCAGCGCATTTACACGCGTGTCATGGAAATCTGTCAAGGTTGTTTTCAACCGTGATTCTGCAACGAAAGTATTAAGGAGCCAGTTCACGGCTTGCCTATACTTGTGGCTATTCCCACAACTGATCTAACGCCAAGAAAAAAGGAAGGGTGCATGGTCGATATTCTCCAAATGCGTTTCAATGCAGATGAGTTCGATCAACTGCGTCTGTGCCAGGTGGCGCCGCCGAACGATTGCCACGCCGCATTCACGGTGAAGGGGCCGCAGGTGATATGGCCGGTGGCAAGCTGGGGGGAACCACCTGCGGCGGAACGGATCAACGTTCGCGGCTGGTTCCCGCTGCTGGACAGGATGGCGGACGAGTTCCTGATATGGCGGCCGCAGGGTGGGTGCTTCTTCGTGCACCGCGACCAGGCGACTTACCGGATTGCGGAGGACCACCCGCGCAACGTGCTGTTCCTGCAACTGGAATTGAACCGCCTGGCGGTGGCTCCGCCGCGGCCAACTGAGCCGGTGCGGGTGCTTTTGGCGCAGTGACGACTACTTCGTAGGGTTCTCGACGCCTTCGGCGTGAAAAGCGAAGATCACAGTGAATCAATGGCCTTGTGGCGGCAAGGGCGAAGCGGGTGGCGGGTGAGTTTTGAAACGAAACTGACCTCAGGGGCTAAAGCCCTCTTAGATTTGCGGTGTTTGCGGCACGGGTAAACCCGTGCCCTTAACGAAACGAACCGGCCTGCCCCACTACGACGAACTACGTGACCTCGCGGTACGTCCGGGGCTGCGACAATAGAAGCATGTTGATTCCTTCGATCGATTTGATGGGCGGGAGGATTGTGCAGCTGGTTCAGGGCGAGAAGCTGAAGCTGGCGTTCGACGACTTTGAATACTGGATTGAGCGGTTCGCGAAGTATCCGCTGGTGCAACTGATCGATCTGGATGCAGCGATGCGGCAGGGCGAGAACCGCGCGCTGATCGAGATGATCTGCCGGCGGCTGCCGTGCCAGGTGGGTGGCGGGTTGAAGACGGCAGAGGATGGGCGCGCGTTGTTGGATGTGGGGGCGCGGCGGGTGATTTATGGGTCGAGCTTATTTGGGGTGGATGAGATAGAGGCAACCCACCCTTTGCCAAAGGCGGCAAAGGATGGGCCACCCAAGGCGCGGCGGCACAAGGTGATTCAGCTGGAGTTTGCGGAGGAGTTGAAGCGGGCGCTGGGCGAGGCGGCTTTGTGCTTTGCGGTGGACACGAAGGGCGGGCGCGTCGCGGTGAAGGGATGGAAGGACCACGTGGACCTGACGCCGGAGGAGGCGGTGACGTGGCTCGAGGATTGCTGCGCTGCGTTTCTGTATACGCATGTGGATACCGAGGGGACGATGCAGGGCTTTCCGCTGGATGTGGCGGCGGTGCTGCGAGCGTGCACGGCGAAGCAGTTGATTGTGGCGGGTGGGATCAAGGAGCGCGCGGAGGTGGACAAGCTGGACGCGATGGGCGTGGATGCGGTGGCGGGGATGGCGGTTTACTCGGGGGCGATGGAGGCGTAAAGGCAGCGAGTCAGCGAGTCAGCGGGTCAGAAAGTCAGCAAGTCAGCGGGTCAGCAAGGCGGCAGTGATGCGGGCGAGGACTTCGGCGGGGGTGAGGCCGGCGTTGCGCAGGGTGCGGATGGCGAGGGCGTCGTGGCGCTTGGCGAGGCGGACGCCTTGCTGGTCGCGGAGCAGTGCGGTGTGGAAGTAGGCGACGGGCGGCAGGTTGAGGGCGCGCTGGAGAAGGATTTGGCGGGCGGTGGACTTGAGCAGGTCGGCGCCGCGGACGACTTCGGTGATGCGCTGGTGGGCGTCGTCGACGACGCAGGCGAGCTGGTAACTGGGCAGGCCGATATCGGTGGGGTCGGCGGTGAGTGGGCGGCGCCAGATGAGGAAGTCGCCAAAGGCTTTTTCCGGTGTGCTGGCGGCGCCTCCTGCGGTGAAGGCTTGGGGGCCGAGGTTGGCGTCGAGGAAGCGGATGGTCTCGCCGTCGGGGACGCGGAAGCGGTAGTTGGCGGCGGTAAAAATTTGCGGTGTGGGCGTTGCGGGGCGGCAGCGGCCGTTGTAGATGGGTTCGTCGTCGGGGTGCGGGTCGGCGTTGGGGTCCTCGTGCGGGGCGAGGGCGGTGCGGGCGAGGTCGCGGCGGGTGCAGGTGCAGGGGTAGATGTGGCCGGAGGCGAGGAGTTGCTCGAAGGCGGCGCGGTAGGCGGGCAGACGCTGGGACTGCGAGAGCATGGGCGGCTGCCAGGCGATGCCGAGCCAGGCGAGGTCTTCAAGCATGGCATGGACGAATTCGGGACGGGAGCGCTGCGGGTCGAGGTCTTCGTTGCGGAGGAGGAGTGTGCCGTTGTGCTCGCGGGCGCGGGTGAAGGCGGTGAGGAATGTGGCCGCGTGGCCGAGATGGAGTAGGCCGGTGGGGGATGGTGCGAGGCGTCCGATGTAGGGAATGCTCACGCATGTGATGATAGCGACTTGCTAAGCTGGTGGGGCTGGAGGATCAAGCAATGGAATATGTGAATTTGGGTCGGACGGGTGTTAAGGTTTCGCGGATTTGTTTGGGGTGCATGAGTTATGGCGTGCCGCCGGCGGGGCAGCCGCTGCGGCCGGGGAGCAATGCGTGGAGCTTGAATGAGGAGCAGAGCGCGCCTTTCTTCCGGCAGGCGCTGGATGCGGGGATCAACTTCTTCGATACGGCGAATGTGTATGCGATTGGCGACAGCGAGCGAGTGTTGGGGAAATTTCTGAAAGCGAATGCCAAGCGCGAAGACACGGTGGTTGCGACCAAGCTGAACGGCGTGATGCGCGACGGGCCGAACGGCGGCGGGCTTTCGCGGAAGGAGATTTTCTTCGAACTGGATGAAAGTTTGCGGCGGCTGGAGACGGATTATGTCGATCTCTACCAGATTCATCGCTGGGACAAGACGACGCCGATCGAGGAGACACTGGAGGCGCTGAACGATGTGGTGCGCGCGGGCAAGGTGCGGTACATCGGCGCGTCGTCGATGTGGGCGTGGCAGTTTTCGAAGGCGCTGTACACGTCGGAGAAATATGGATGGGCGAAGTTTGTGACCATGCAACCGCACTACAACCTGATCTATCGCGAGGAAGAGCGCGAGATGTTGAAGCTGTGCGTGGACCAGGGCGTGGGCGTGATTCCGTGGAGCCCGCTGGCGCGCGGGCGGCTGGCGCGGCCGTGGGAGTCGGAGACGACGAAGCGGTCGGAGTCGGATGGGTACGGCAAGGCGCTGTATACGAAGACGGCGGAGGCGGACAGGCTGGTGGTGGAGCGGGTTGCGAAGGTTGCGGGCGAGCGTGGAGTGCCGATGGCGCAGGTGGCGTTGGCGTGGCTGCTGACCAAGCCGGCGATTACGGCACCGATTGTGGGCGCGACCAAGCTGCATCATCTGGAGGACGCGGTGGCGGCGGTGGAGTTGAAGCTGACGGCGGAGGAAGTGAAGGCTCTGGAGGAGCCGTATGTGGCGCACCCGGTGCTGGGATTGAGTTAGAAGAGCAGCGAGTCAGCTAGTCAGCTAGTCAGCGAGTCAGCGCAAGGCGGCGAATTGGGTGTGGAATTCCCTTAGTCGGCGATGAGACTGCCGTACCTGGGGCACCGACATGTTCTAGTTGCCGGCGTCGGCGGCGGAGATAGCGTAGCGGCCGTTGCGGGTCTGGATTCGCAGGTCCTTGCCGCAGGTAAGGCTGATTTTGCGGAAGGTGCCGTCGTCTTTTTCGTTGGTGGGGGTGTAGCTGAGCAGGTATTGGGTGCGCAGCTCGTCCTGGATCTGCTGGAAGGCGTCTTCAAGCTTGCGGCCGTCGTGGCCGACGTTGATGAGGCGGCCGCCGGTGTCGCTGGCGAGTTTTTGCATGTCGCGGGCGCCAGTGTCGGCGAGGTTGATGGTGCCATAGCCTCCGCCATAGAACTGCCGGTCGGCGATGAGGATGACGTAGACGATGACATCCGACTTCTGCGCGGCCTCGGTTGCGGTTTTCAGGGTCTCCTGCGAGCCCTGGTCGCCTCCGTCGGTGAGCATGACGATGATCTTGCGGCCGGCTTCCTGGCGGAGCTTTTCGTTGGCGGCGAGGTAGACGGCGTCGAAGAGCAGGGTACCGCGCGGGGTGCCGTTGCCGGTGATGGAGCCGGTGCCGGCTCCCGTGTTGATCTGGGCCTTGTTGAGGGCGCGGCTGATATCGCTGGCGCGGTTGGTGTAGTCGGCGAGCAGGTCGACGTTGATGTCGAAGGAGATGAGGAAGGCCTCATCCTTGGGGGTGAGGACGTCGCGCAGGAAGGTGGCGCCAGACTCCTTTTCGAGCGGGAGGACGTTCATCTGGCTGCCGGAGGTGTCCAGGAGAATGCCGATGGTGAGCGGGAGCTTCTTCTCCTGGGTGAAGTCCTTGATGGTCTGCGGGACCTTGTCCTCGGTGACGGCGCAGTCGTTTTTAACCAGGTTGGTGATGAAGCCGTCCTTGTCGCGCGCGGAGAAGTAGAGGTTGACCAGGTTGACGTTGATGTTGATGGTGGGGGCGTCGGTGTCGTTTTGGGGCGTGGGGGGGGCGTCGCTGGCCGGGGGCGGACCGCTGGGCGAGGGGGCTTCCTGAGCGCACAGGGCAGGCGCACACAGGGCTGGCGCAAGCAGAGCTAAGGGCAGCAGAGCGAGAGAGAGCAGGGTGGCGGTTAGGGTTCGGGAGCGCATCGTGTATGTATTAGACGACGAATAGACGACGAAAAGGACGCCGGGTGAGCGATTTTTCGCGGGACTGGCGGTTGGGGGAAGCGTCCGGGCGGCGGACCCGCAACGGGCCGGGCGCGGGGAGCGTCTAAACTACAGACGGAGCGCGGCGCTGAGGTGGCGGGTTGGGTGCGGCGCTGGTAGTCTCAATAGGGGTAGGGAACGGGGGTTTCGAGTTGAGATTGAGCGTATTGGCGGGATCGCTGGCATTGGTGATGGTGGGCACGCAGGCAGGGTGGGAGACCGCCGCGCAGCAGTCGATTCCGGACGCGCCCAAGCCGCAGCCGACGCTACCTGATTTGAGGACAGTGGCTCCGGGCCAGGGAACGACCTCCAGCTCGCAGGATGGTATCGCGCCGGATGCGTCGACCGGCAAGCAACCGGCCGCGGCAGTGGCGAGCCCTGCGGCTTCGGCGACCGGTGCGCAGGGTGGAAGCGGGCAGGGGAGTCAGACCTCGGTTTACGGGAACACCGTTGAGCCGCCGGCGGGCCAGGGAGTGAACGCCAGCATTACCCTTCACGAGCGGGTCGATTACAAGGAATTGGCGTTTACGGTGAAGGATTCGAAGGGGCGGCTGGTGCCGGGGCTGGGGCCTCGCGATGTGCAGGTGTATGAGAACGGGCTGCGGCAGGAGACTCGCTTCTTCTCAACCGACGCGTGGCCGCTCTCGGTCGCGCTGGTGATCGACCAGAGCATGACCAAGGACGAGATGGAGCGCGTGAACGACGCGCTGGGCGCGCTGCCGGACGCGTTTACGCAATACGACGAGGTTGCGGTCTTCACCTACAACAAGAGCATCAAGGAGCAGACGGAGTTTACCGGGGCGCAGAGCCCGCGGCTGACCCAGACGATCGAGCGGTCGAAGGGTGAGGGGCGCGACACGATTAACGCCGGCGACCTGGAAGGACCGATGTCGCAGACGACGGTGATTAACGGGTACAACGTCGACCCGAACACGGCCTCACAGCGAGGCCAATCGTCGATCATGGTGAATATCCCGCGGGAGATCCATCCGCTGAACGATGCGATCCTGAAGGCGGCGACAGCCCTGAGCACCAGGCCGATCCAACGCCGAAGAGTGATCTATGTGATCTCGGACGGCAAGGACTACGGCAGCGAGGCGAAGACCGACCAGGTGAAGAAGATCCTGCAGACGAACGGGATTGAGGTGGACGGCACGCTGGTGGGTGATTCGGCGGTATGGGGGATCGGGGTTATCGATCGCATTCACCTGCCCCTGATGATGCGGGACAACATACTGCCAACCTATGCGAATGCGACGGGCGGAAACCTGGATGCGGAGTTCCGGCCGAACTCCATCGAAAAGAGTTTTGCCAAGATCGCCGAAGAGGTTCGCACTCGATACACGGTGGGCTATTACACGCACGAGCCGTTCGTGGACGGCAAATACCGCAAGCTCGCAGTGGTGGTCTTGAACCATGGCAACGATCTGACGGTGATGGCGCCGCCGGGGTATTGGCCCATGGCGGTGGAAATCAGACCGCGGGCCGCCGGTACCCAATAGACCGCCGCGATGACGGGACGCGATGAATAGTCTGCTGCGCGGCAACGCGCTATTTGCGCTGGCTGCCGCGGCACTGTGGGGTGGGGGCGACTTCTCCGGAGGCATGGGGGTGGGCCGCGCGGGCGGCGGGGTTCGCGCTGCGCTGCGGGTGGTGCTGCTGAGCCACATTACAAGCTTTGCGGTGCTGGTGGTGATCGCGCGTGTGCGCGGCGACGCGTTTCCGCAGGGTGAGTTGCTGGCGTGGGGGATTGCCGCTGGGGTGGCCGGCGGGCTGGCGCTGACGTGCTTCTACCTGGCGCTGTCGCGGGGCGCGATGGGCGCTTCCGCAGCGGTGAGCGGGCTGCTGGCGGCGGCGATTCCCGCGGCGCTGACGTTGTGGCAGCAGGGTTCGCCGGGCGTGCTGCCACTAATGGGATTCGCGGTGGCGGGGCTGGCGATCTGGCTGATCGCAGCGGGCGGCGCGAAGGGCGATTCGGCGGCTGCGGGGCGCGGGACGATGGCCCTGGCAATGCTGGCGGGCGTGGGCTTTGGGTTCTACTTTGTAGCGCTGAAGATGGCCGGGGCGGGTGGTGTGATCTGGCCGATGGCGACGGCGAGAATAGGCAGCCTCAGCATCTGCGGGCTAATGCTGCTGGGCCACACGCTGCGGCCGTGGAAGGCGGACGAAGCGCCGGCGAGATTTGATGGCAGGGCGGTGGGGTGGTCGCTGGCGACGGCGCTGCTGGATACGTCAGGCAACCTGCTGTTTCTGGCGGCGACGCGCGCAGGCAGGCTGGACGTGGCGGCGGTGCTGGCGTCGCTGTACCCGGCGTCGACGATTCTGCTGGCGGCGCTGGCGCTGGGCGAGCGGCCGACGCGGCGGCAGGCGTTGGGGATGGCGACGGCCGTGCTGGCTGTGGCGCTGATTGCTTTATAGCGAGTCAGCAGGTCAGCGAGTCAGCAGGTCAGCGTGGATGTGAGGACGGCAGGCGGGGGTCTCTCTACTCTGCGCTATGCGCTTCGGTCGAGATGACGGCTTCGTAAGGTTGGGGCTGGGATTCGGCCGAGATGGCGGTTGCGAGAGCAAAAGCGAATCACAGAGAACACAGAGAAAAACGAGAGAGCGCAGAGAGGTATATGAGCCTTTGTGGTCTCTCATTTACTCCGTGAACTCTGTGATTTGCTTTTCAGGGACGGGGGACGGGCCGGTAGAGGTCACGGCCGTCCTAAGGAAGGGGTGCTGCGATAAGAAATGGGTGCGGGGTTACTTGATGACGACTTCGTTTTGCTGGGCTGCTTTCTGCTCGGCGGCGACACGGGCTTCGGCGGCGACTTTGGCTTCGGCGGCCATCTTGGCTTCCTGATAGGCCTTGGCCTCCATGTCTGCGCGCAACTTCTGCTCGTCTGCCTTCTTCTGCTGTTCGTTGGACTCGTCTTCGCCGATGCCCTTCATACCTTCCTTGAAGCCGCGCAGGCCTTCGCCGAGACCCTTGCCGAGTTCGGGCAACTTCTTGCCGCCGAACAGCAGGACCACGAGGATGCCAATAAAGAGCAAGTGCATTGGTGAAAGTAATTCGCCCATGGTTAATTCTCCTTGCAGGCTTTGGGCGTACGGAAGACACCCGGCTGCACAGATTATTGTCGCACATGTAGGGGTCGGCTTACAGGTGGTTCCGGGGTTACAGGTGACGGCCGTCACCGGGCGGGCGGAGGGAGGTTTGACGAAAGGCGGACCGAGAATCCCAGCCACCATTGTCAACAAACCCAAGGCTAAAGCCTCGATGTCTTGGGTGACGCTGTTTCCGCGGGCTAAAGCCCGCTGCTACTCCGAAGTACTCGGGTCCTCCTGGTGCATCCCTCAACTACACTGATTCCGTGGCAATTGAACCTATGCCGAAGCTGAGGCTGGGGCAACGGGTTGCGCTGGCACTGGTTCCACCGCTGGCGGCGCTGGTGATCCGGCTGCTGGGGATGACGCTGCGCTACCAGGACCGGGCGGAGCCGGGAGTGACTCCGGGCTACATGATCCCGGGGCCGGTGGTGTTCGCGTTCTGGCACCGGTCGCTGCTGGCGTGCGCGCACCGGTTCAGGAACCTGGATATCGCTATCCTGATCAGCGCGAGCTTCGACGGGGAGCTGATTGCGCGGACGGTGGAACTGCTGGGGTTCAAGGCGGTGCGCGGGTCGAGCTCGCGGGGCGGTGCGGCGGGGCTGAAGAATATGCAACTGGCGTATGCCGAGGGGCACCGCTGCGCGTTTACCGCGGATGGGCCGCGCGGGCCGAAGTTTGTGGCCAAGCCGGGGACGGCGCAGTTGGCGAATTCGGTTGGCGATTTGAATGCCGACGGGAAGCCGGCCGGGACATGGGTTGGGTGCTTCTATGCGCTTCCGGAGCGGGCGTGGGAGTTGCGGTCGTGGGACAGGTTCATGATTCCGAAGCCTTTTTCGCGGGTGGTGCTGACGTGGCCCGCGCATGTGCCTGTGGGCGAGGTGACTACGGCGAGCGTGCAGGCGGCGCTGGACCGAGCGGTCGCCATGGCCCAAGAAGGCAAATAGACTGGACTGAAGTGCGCGTCTCGGATTTTTATTTCGATCTGCCCGAAGAGCTGATTGCCCAGCATCCGCCGGCGGAGCGCGGATCCAGCAGGATGCTGGTGGTCAGCAGGGAACAGAGGTCAGGGAACAGGGAACAGGGAACAGGGGACAGGGAACAGGCGTGCGGCGCGGGGCTGACGGATGCGATGTTCCGGGATTTGCCGGAGTATTTGCGGGCGGGGGACCTGCTGGTGCTCAACGACTCGCGGGTGCTGCCGGCGCGGCTGTTTGCGACGCGCGCGGGGCTGGGGACGCAGACGAATTCGCCGCAGCCGGCGGGGCTGATCGAGGTGCTGCTGACGGAGGAGGTGGTGGGCGGTGGCGAGGCAAAGACAGATACGGGGATTCTTCGCTTCGCTCAGAAAGACAAATCATTCGTTTGGCGGGTGCTGGTGAAGCCGGCGAAGAAGGTGAGGGTGGGTGAGACGCTGCTGTTTCTTGAGGCGGGGTCAGTGTGGGCGGCTCGAACGAAAACCCCGGGGCTAAAGCCCCAGAGGTCTGAATCGGCTTACCGCGGGCTAAAGCCCGCTGCTACTCCAGACGGGGGCAGCGTGATCCCGACGGCGCTGGAGGCGGAGGTGGTGGAGGCGGGGGAGTTTGGGGAGCGGACGCTGCGGTTTCGGCCGGTGGAGGATTTCTACGGGGTGGTAGCGCGGATCGGGCACGTGCCGCTGCCGCCGTACATCCGGCGCGAACAGGCGAAGGAGACGGATTCGGCGGAAGACCGCGAGCGGTATCAGACGGTATACGCCCACGCGTTGGGGTCGGCGGCGGCGCCTACCGCGGGGCTGCACTTTACGCCGGAGGTGCTGGCTGCGCTTGCAGAGCGCGGGGTGGAGATCGCGTACCTGACGCTGCACGTTGGGCTGGGGACGTTCCAGCCGGTGCGGGTTGCGGAGTTGAAGGATATCCGGCTGCATGCGGAGCGTTACACGCTGCCCGCGACTACGGCCGACGCGCTGAACCGGGCGATGGCGGAAGGGCGGCGGGTGGTGGCGGTGGGAACGACGACGACGCGGACGCTGGAACATGTTGCGGCGGTGGCCGGATTTCGGGCCGACGGCGGGAAGCGTGTCCCGGGGGCTAAAGCCCATCCTGATCCTGTAGCCATCATGCCGGGACTAAAGTCCCGGCCTATCTCAGAAGCAAATGCTTTAGAAGCCTCTGAAGTCCCGCCAAGGCGAGAGTTCCACGCGCATTCGGGGTCGACGTCGATCTTTATCGGTCCGGGGCACAGGTTCCGGATCGTGGGCGGGCTGCTGACCAACTTCCATCTGCCGGAGTCGACGCTGCTGATGCTGGTGAGCGCGTTTGCGGGGGAGCGGGGACGGGAAACCGTGCTCGCGGCGTATGCGCACGCGGTGCGGGAGCGGTACCGGTTCTATTCGTACGGGGATTGCATGCTGGTGGTATGAGGGCAGTTGTCAGTTCTCAGTTGTCAGTGTTCAGTTGTCAATTGTCAGCGGTAGGCGGGCTGGCGGTGGGGCGGCAGACGGTTGGAGCGGGCTTTTCCACTTTCCCACCCGTATCCACAGTGGGTGCACCAGTTCTGCGCCTTGCGGCGGGGGAGGGGCGGGCCTAATCTGAATTGTTGGCGGAAGTAGTGGCGGGCGAAGAGCGAAGTGTCACGAAAGTTGTAGAACTGCTGCGGGGTTGTGGGCGGGGCTGGGCAAGGTTGGGTTCGGGAGGAGCGTCAAAACCAGCGTCAATAGCGGCCAGGCGGAGAATTCCACAGGATTTCTTGGGGATTTTCGGTGCTGTTACTTTGTAACCCTTTCGTAACTGGAGTATTTGCATCGGCAACACAATATGTTGTGCTTTATACTTGACAGGCCCCATAGAGGGCGGTACTTTCACGACTGCGTAATAAAAGCATCGAAGCGAAAAGTACAGGCGAAAAGTACAGGCAAGTCCGGTCGGCAACCCGCACTCCACACCTTCGGTCGAGCCTGAGCGCTCGACTCGGTGCCGGCGGTTAAGCAGACCCCTTAAAAGCGCAGGTGGAAAACGGGAACGGCTGAGAAGTTGAGCCGGAAGGGAAAGGCCGTTCGGAAAACCGGCCAGTACGCGCCGTCCCCCGGAACTGTTATTGCGATAGAGGCTAGGAACGGAAAGACTTAAGCAGAATTGCCGGGCTCGGAAACAGCAGCATCAGATATAGAGAGACAAAGAAGGAGATCCTCCCCCGATGAACCCAATTCAGACCGCCGCGAACGGCTATTCCGCGACCCAGTCCGACACCCAGACTAGCGCCGGTACGCGCCCTGCCTCAAACCGTACTGCGGGTCTCTCCTTTTCGCGCCACTTTACGCGGCCGGGCATCTCGCCGTTTGACGAGATTACCTGGGAGCTGCGCGACGCCATCATCCAGGACTACAAGGGCCGGACGATCTTCGAGCAGAAGAATGTGGAGGTTCCGGCGGACTGGTCGATGACCGCGACCAATATCGTCGCGTCGAAGTACCTGCACGGGCAGATCGGGACGGCGGAGCGGGAGTCGGGAGTGCGCGCGCTGATTGGGCGGGTGGCGGAGTCGATTCGCGACTGGGGGATTGCGGGCGGATACTTTGCGACGCCGGCGGATGCAGCTACCTTCTACGCGGAGTTGAGCCACCTGCTGCTGAACCAGAAAGTGGCGTTCAACTCGCCGGTATGGTTCAACGTGGGCTGCGACCGGCTGGAGCCGAACTCGGACGCGCAGAACTGGCATTGGAATGCGACGACGGGGCAGGTGGAATTCTCGGTTACGGGCTACTCCAAGCCGCAGTGCTCGGCGTGCTTCATTAATTCGGTGAACGATTCGCTGGACTCGATCCTGACGCTGGCCAAGACCGAAGGCATGCTGTTCAAGTGGGGCTCGGGTGCGGGATCGAATTTGAGCTCGATCCGCGGCTCGATGGAGACGCTGAGCGGCGGCGGGACGGCGAGCGGGCCGCTCTCGTTTATGCGTGGGTTCGATGCGTTCGCAGGCGTAATCAAGAGCGGCGGCAAGACTCGCCGCGCGGCGAAGATGGTGATTCTGAACATCGACCATCCGGATATTGAAGACTTCATCGAGTGCAAGGTGAAGGAAGAGAAGAAGGCGTGGCACCTGGTGCAGGCCGGCTACGACGGGTCGGGGCCGGACTCGGAGGCGTACAGCTCGATCTTCTTCCAGAACGCGAACAACTCGGTGCGGGTTACCGACGAGTTCATGCGCGCAGTCGAATCCGACGGTACTTTCTACACGCGGACGGTGAAGGGCAGCGAGCCGGTGAAGGAGTACCGCGCGCGCGACCTGATGCTGAAGATTGCCGAAGCGACCTGGCAGTGCGGCGATCCGGGGATGCAGTACGACTCGACCATCAACCGCTGGCACACCAGCAAGAACACGGCGCGGATCAACGCGTCGAACCCTTGCAGCGAGTACATGTTTCTGGATGACTCGGCTTGCAATTTGGCGAGCTTCAACCTGCTGAAGTTCCTGACGCCGGGCGGGCAGTTCGACATTTCGGCGTATCGCTATGCGATTGCGATTGTGACGACGGCGATGGAGATCATCGTGGACGCCGCGGGCTATCCGACCGAGCAGATTGCGAAGAACTCGCATGACTACCGGCCACTGGGCTTGGGCTATGCGAACCTGGGCGCGCTGCTGATGGCGTTTGGGCTGCCGTACGACTCGGACGCCGGCCGCGATTTTGCGGCGACGTTGACCTCAATTCTTTGCGGCGACGCTTACTGGCAGTCGGCGCGGATTGCGGAGACCTGCGTTCCGCTGGCCGCAGCTACGCCGCTGACCCAGCGCGCGGAGATTCCAGGCGGCGCGTGCCCGGGCTTCTATGTTAATCGCGAGCCGTTCCTGGACGTCATTCGCATGCATCGCGCCGAGGTGAACAACATCGGCAAGCCGACACCGGCCAGCCCGCGCACCACGTCGGAGCCGTTCCACGTTCCGCAACTCGACCAACTGATCGCGGCATCGCGGCACGCGTGGGACGGAGCGCTGGCGCATGGCGAACGTCACGGCTTCCGCAACTCGCAGGTGACGGTGCTGGCGCCGACCGGGACCATTGGCTTCATGATGGACTGCGACACGACGGGCGTGGAGCCTGACCTGGCGCTGGTGAAGTTCAAGAAGCTGGTGGGCGGGGGGATGATCAAGATCGTCAACTCGACGGTGCCGTCGGCGCTGATCAAGCTGGGCTACAACGAGGCAGAGGTCAACGCGATCGTCAGCTACATTGACGCGACGGGGACGATCGAGGGCGCGCCGGGGATCAAGCCGGAGCATCTCGCGGTGTTCGATTGCAGCTTCAAGCCGGCGAAAGGCACGCGCTCGATCCACTACATGGGTCACATCAAGATGATGGCGGCGACGCAGCCGTTCCTGTCGGGCGCGATCTCGAAGACGGTGAATTTGCCGCAGGACTGCTCGGCGGACGACATTGCCGAGGCGTACCTGGAGGCGTGGCGCCAGGGCATCAAGGCAGTGGCGATCTATCGCGACAACTCGAAGGGGACGCAGCCGCTGAATGTGACGGCGCAGACGGATGCGGACAAGAAGGGGACGAAAGCCAAAGACGCGACGCCGGCTGTCGCTGCTGAAGCGCCCTCACCCACGGGTATCTCGCCGGAGGCCGCGCAGGCACTGGCCACCGCGGCTGCTGCATCGGCCACCGCCGTAGCGCAGCAGCAGATTGCGGCGCTCGAGGCGCAGATGCGCGCGATCAATGAGGCTTCCACGCAGAATGCCGATGCGCTTGACGCCCAAGCGCCGCCGCGCGCCGTGCGCCACCGTCTGCCCGCCGAGCGCGCGTCGGTCACGCACAAATTCGGGCTGGGCGGGCACGAAGGATACATCACCGTGGGGCTGTATCCCAATGGCTCACCCGGCGAGATCTTCATCCGCATGGCCAAGGAGGGTTCGACGGTCTCCGGGTTGATGGACTCGTTCGCCACGGCGATCTCGATCTCGCTGCAGCACGGCGTGCCGCTGCGGGTGCTGTGCGAGAAGTTCGCGCATACCCGCTTCGAACCTTCAGGCTGGACGGGCAATCCGGAGATCGGCTACGCGAAGTCGATCATGGATTACATCTTCCGCTGGATCCAGATGCGCTTCCTCTCGGGACAGCAGCTCGACCTCTTCGCCGGGCTGACGCCGCCCAGCAGTGTTCCGGTGGAAGGCACAGTCGCACCGGAGTCCGTCCTCCCGAGCGAGAGCAGGGAATCCAGAGACATCCGCATTTCAACCGAAGTGCCCGAGCAGTCCGCGCCCGCCGCCGGCGCGGCCCCGGAGGGAGATCTTCTGCCGCAGGCTCCGGTGGCGCGCAACCAGCACCTCACCGTTCCCTCCGCGCTGGCATCGCTCGCCGATACCAGCCCGCAGACGATCCTGCAGCGCGAAGCTCGCGGGCAAGGCGGGCCGGTGCATGTCCCGCTGTCCGACCAGGACATCTTCAACAACGGCGGCACTCAGTACAACAGCCCCTATGATCGCGCGCGCACCACGCACGAGAGCCGCGACCAATTTGAGGGCCGCACGCCACCGCAACAGGGCATCGCGCCTGAGCCGACGCCCACGGTGGCCCGCGACCTCGCTGCCCGCTCCGGACTGGCGAACCGGGGACAACGGATCACCGACAACGTCGTCGACCGCGGCCTGTACGGGGTTCCCGGCGGAGCTTCGTTCCATCCGTCCGATCGCATGAAGGAGATGTACGAGATGGGCGACTCGCCCTCCTGCGCCACCTGCGGAGCCATTATGACGCGCTCTGGCTCCTGCTACCGCTGCATGAGCTGCGGCAGCACCTCCGGCTGCAGCTGAAAATGCTGTTACCGTCTCCAGTCCTCGATGTGGGTTTACGCATAAGGCTGAAGTTGTACACCATAAGGCTGAAGTTAATACCCCATAAAATGAAAGTCGCTCATTTAAGGTGGCTTAGACTGGTCAGGATTCGTTGCGAACAGGAGAGGAGCATCTCGACATTCTCGACCGACACATTTACCTGGTCAATCTCGAATCTCCCCTAAAGTCGTTTTCAGTAAAGGGCCCTGGTGGGCCAACCTGAGGGCGCGAACTTACCGGAAACCCTTTCTCTTGCGCTTCGGCGGCCGAGTGCTCGGGCATCTATAAAATTGTCCCACATCTGCCGATAGTGACTGTGTTATCAGCGGGTGGGAGCAGTTCGTATCTCGCGCACAGGTGCGGCAAGCGGCTTCAGCGGACTCATGGGTTGCGAGTGTTGAATTGCAAAGTACCCATCGAATCTGGCACTTATGGTGTCGCTTGGCTTGTTCCGGGTTTCCCCCGCCGATGTACAAGAGTGTCGGGCAGTCCATGCACGTAGCCCGGTCGATTTGAGGCCATGAATGCAGCGGACAACCGGAGTGAAAATCGCATCCGCGATAGCGGCGGTTGCGATTGCGGCCCCAATTCTGATATGCATTCGGCTGGCTTGGGACGTGGGCCTGACGGGTGAAGAGTCCCATGCGCTCAGCTATTCGCGCAATGCTTTGCACCGCAGCGAAGAGACCGCGGTGCAGTTCTCAGAAGCAATCGACAGGCTCAATCACGATCATCTGCCTGCGTGTTCCGCCGATGAAATCGACCTGATGCGGCAGATTGCCCTGGTGTCGAGTTATATTCAGGCCGTTGGTCGCGTCTCCGGAAACTCACTCATTTGCACTTCTCTCGACACCAAGCAACCGATACCTCTCGGTCCAGCGGAACTCCTCACGGAGTATGGAGTAACGCAGCGAAACAACATCCCACTCTCGATCGCAGGCGGACATCCTATGAATGTGCTGTCAAAGGATGGGATAGCCATCGTGGTCGCTCCCAGTCTCCTCTTCGATACTCCCAATGAAGGCCCTGATGTCTCCGTCGGGGTCTTTGTTCCCAGCTCCTCCACCCCGCGCTACATCGCCAGGCACAATGGAGAGATTCGACCGGAGTGGCTGAGGGCAATACCCAAAGGCACTGAATCGAGCTTCACGGATACGGGATATGTGATTTCAGTGGTCCGGTCAGCGCGCTATGACATCGGTGTGATCACCGCGGTCCCAGAACCCTACGCCACCATGCTTGCAAAACAGTTGGCACTTGTATTCGTCCCTGTCGGCCTGCTATGCGGAGGCGGCCTTGCGTGGGCAGTACTGTACATTTCGCGCATTCGCCTCTCTCATTCTTCCCAACTGCGAGCCGCGGCAAGGCGTGGAGAGTTCTTTGTGGAGTATCAGCCGGTCGTGGAACTGGCAACCCGTCGACTGATCGGTGCGGAAGCCCTCGTCCGCTGGCGGAGCAATGGCGAGATCGTCAGGCCGGATCACTTCATCCCCCTCGCCGAGGAGAGTGGGGTGATCACCATCATTACGGAACAGGTGTTGGCGATGGTCACAAAAGACCTGCCCAAGCTGCTTAGCCGGGATTCCGGCTTCCAAGTGGCAATCAATCTGTCGGCCGCGGATATCAGGTCCAGGAAAACTATCGGCCTGCTCAGTCGACTGCTCGAAACCAGCGGCGCGCATCCATCCAATATCGAGATCGAAGCTACAGAGCGGGGCTTCCTGCAGGGATCGGAAGCTAGTGGACATCTCGCGCAGATCAGGGCAATGGGATTCGACGTTGCGATCGACGACTTTGGAACAGGTTATTCGAGCCTCTCCTGCCTGCAGACACTGGGCCTTGACACACTGAAGATCGACAAGGCATTCGTTGACACGATCGGCACCGATGGAGCCACCAGCCAGGTGGTTCTCCATATCATCGAAATTGCCCGTTCGCTTAATCTCGGCATGGTGGCAGAGGGTGTTGAAACCGAAGCACAGGCCCAGTTCCTTAGAGACCGCGGCGTGCACTACGCTCAAGGATGGCTCTTCGGCAAACCTATGGCCGTTGAGCGTCTCTGTGATTTGTTAGGCGCCCAACAGGCGAACGATCCTGCTAACGCGGGGGTTGTGTTGATCCCAGAGGCGGCAATTTACTTACAAGCACTTTCCTGAGTCCTGGTTAGTATGGTCTGCCTGGATCTCCAGGTGAGAACAGTAGTCTGTGGATCGCCCAGACTGGGCCATATCCAAACTACGCTAATACTTACCTTGGGGTTTGGATAGTTCGCTACTCAGAGCCGAAAACGTGATCCTGCAGTCTGCGGGATACACATCGGTACAGGCATCCTCCATTTGAGGATGTCGCGAACGGTTTCTGCCCGGTGATTTTGAACCCTGTCCTTCTGGATGACTCGCCCTCTGCGAAGGACAAAGACCGGCTGTCCTTGATACGACCCTCTGGCTCACTCACCGCGGTTGTCTCCATTTCGTGGATAGCGGACGGAGTCCAAGCTGCTCTTGGAGACAGGCAGGAGGTCCTGGCGCCTCCGTATCGGGCGGCCAAGTGCCGGCATACCCCTTAGTCGTATACTCGCGCGCCTGTCGGTTGTACTATTCGTTAAGTCAATCGGGGCCCGCTCAATCCGACGATTAGCAAGGGGAGAAAGCCGGAGTGAAGTTATTTCGAGGCGAACGCGTTGCCCTGACTGTGTGTGTAGTTGCGTTTCTTGTGCCCATTCCGCTTTCGTTGCGACTTGCCTGGGACGAGTCCATGGCGAGCGAGAAAATGGATGGCCTCCGCTATGCCACGGAAGTGGTCCGGCGCGGAGAAGAGACTGGAGCGCAATTTTACCGGGCGGTTCGACTCCTGAATGAAGATCACTTTGCCCCTTGTTCCCCTCAGGAGGTCGATCTGATGCGACAGATCGACGTCGGATCTAGCTATATACAGATGGTAGGACGAATCTCGGGCGGGACGCTCGAGTGCACGTCACTGGGAACGGCAAAGCCGATTGACGTGGGACCTCCAACGCTGGTGACGGAGAACAACGTCTCCGAGTGGATGGATTTCAGGCTGGGGCCAGTACGTCTGGATCGGCTTGACCTGCTTGAGTATAAAGGCGTGGCGATCCTGGTTGACGCGCGCCTGCTGGTAGACCAGGAGACAGAGAAGGATGTCAATCTTGCGTTGATAGTTCCTTCGAGCGCAGGCCGCCTGAGGTTGGTGGAGCCGAAGGCCGGTTTTCATTCAAACTGGCTGAATCCCATTGGTCGGGGTCAGTCGATCAGCTTCCTCGACAGCGGTTACGTGGTATCGCAGGTGCGATCCAAAGCGCGCGACATAGAAGCGATATCGGTATTGCCTGTGAGTAACGGGTACGGACATGTCAAACGATTCGCCATGGTCTTTGTTCCAATCGGGATGCTGTGCGGTGTGGCGCTTGCTTGGGCGGTGAGGCGCATCTTTCGGATCAGATCGTCTCTGCCCGGACTGATCCGGATTGCTATTCGCGATCAGAATTTTCATGTCGAGTACCAGCCCGTTGTCGAACTGTCGACTCGACGAATGGTGGGAGCGGAAGCTCTGGTCCGATGGAGACGCGGCGAAACTGTGATCAGTCCGGCGAGCTTCATCAAACTAGCAGAGGACAGCGGCGTCATCTCGCTAATCACCATGAAGGTTATAGACATTGTGTCCCGTGATCTGACAATGCTACTAAAATTGGCTCCGGACTTTCGGGTCGCCGTCAATTTCTCGGCAACCGATCTGAAGGATGATGTGGCGAAAGACAGACTGATTGAACTGCTGCGTAAGAGCGGGGTGCCGCCACGAAATATCGTGGTTGAGGCCACCGAACACGGGCTTATCAACGGATCAGAGTCGCCCCGAGTCATCGAAGGACTTAGGGATCAGGGCATTTGCGTGGCGATCGACGATTTCGGCACCGGTTTTTCCAGTCTGTCGTGCCTGCAACGCCTTGGACTTGACTACCTCAAGATCGATAAATCGTTTGTGGACGCCATTGGAACTGACGCCGCCACGAGTGGAGTTGTGGTGCACATTATTGAAATCGCACAGTCGCTGAAACTGCGCACCGTGGCAGAAGGCGTTGAGACGGAAGAACAGGCGGAGTTTCTGCTCCAGCAAAACGTGGATTACGGGCAAGGGTGGCTCTTTGGGAGACCCATGAGCATAGACTCTCTGTGCAGCCGACTCAGCTCGGTCGTTGCCATTAGAAATACTGAAACCGCCGCACTATCAATTCAGTCATCATAAGTTTCGCCCGTTTACGATTGAAGATCTGAGTGAACAGCGCGGCAGAGTGGCCCTGGTCGTCTAAGACTGCCCGGCGATTATTTGAGGACGCACCCTTATCCGACCATCGATCTTTCAAAATAGATATGAACTCTGACGCTCCGAAAACCGATTGAATTCGGGCTGTCGAACGGTTGTCTGAAAGCAATCTCTGGTATGCCCGGAACGTCCGGCGGTCTCAACCGGTCGCTAAAACACGATCTGATTTAGATTCTTAGAGGTGGTGTTTTATGAGACAAGGAAGGCGGTACGGGCTTTCTGCGGAGCAAAAGGCTGACATATGGCGCCGTTGGAAGGCCGGCGAGTCGTTGCATGAGATTGGTCGTGCTTTCGGCAAGGATGATGCAGCGTGCGGTCCCAGCGGCTGATCCGCCGCTCACGGCATGCTCGAGCTGGCGGAAAGGCCCAAGGTCAGATCGTCGATGCCATCTCCATCCGGGAAAGACCTGCAGAGAGAAGACCGCGCCATTCCTGGCCACTGGGAGGGCGATCTGCTAAGCGGCATCGCCAACAGTTACATCGCAACCCTGGTGGAACGGCATTCGCGCTTCACCATCCTGGTCAAAGTGCCCAGCAAGGACACAGCGACCGTCGTCGATGCACTGACCAAGCAGGTCCGTAAACTCCCCGCGTCCCTGAGACGCCCGTTGACTTGGGACCGAGGGCACGAGATGGCAAAGCACAAGAGCTTCACCGTAGCCACGAAGGTGAACGTCTACTTCTGCGACCCGCAGAGTCCTTGGCAGCGCGGCACCAACGAAAATACCAACGGTCTGCTGCGACAGTACTTCCCCAAGAAAACCGACTTATCCGGCTATTCCCAGGCCGACCTCGACAAAGTAGCCTTGCGTCTCTATCAACGTCCGCGGAAAACTCTAGGCTTTGACACACCGCCAGTAAACTTCAAGTCAGCTTTGCAGCGACCGGTTGAGACCGCCCCACTTCTCGGTGAGTTCGCGGCGTCTGGGGGCGACTTTACCGTCTGCCGGCTCAGACGGTCGACGCAATACTTGCTTGCAGTCTACTTAGCGGAGTCTGGAAGCCCAAGGTATTTCTGGGACGTCGATTTAAGCCCAGCGCGACTTGGTCGAGTTGCGCTTGTGAGATGGTGGCCAAGTCGGTTCCTCAGGGGAAGTATTTTCTCAACAGACCTGCACTCGGAAATTACGCCAAAATTCGCTGGAAATGAGGCGGATTAGTGAGAGAATGCTGCAGAGTGACTTCGAGCGAGTCCCGGGGTCTGGTCTACGCGAGATTGTTGGGGGCGATCCAGCAGCACAGGCCCGAGAGACACCGACATCTTCCGGTGACGGTCTCACCATGTCTAATCCGTACCACCTCATCTCATCCGGCAACACCTTCGACCACCTGCTTTCGGAGGCACGCAAGTTTGGCGTCTCGGTCGTCACCGCAAACCAGTATTTGGCACAGTACCCAACGCCGGTACGAGCCGCCCTGTTTTCGGCGGGCACGAATTTGTTCTTCCGCTGCTCCCCTGAGGATGCACCATCTGTCGCCCGAACACTGGGCGGCGGGAGCACGGTCGAAAGGCTCATCGGCGAGTTGCCAAACCGCCACTTTCTAATTCGCAGCGGGAGCAGCCCGAGAGTCGAAGTTGTGGCTTCGGGAGTTGTCCACAATACCATCTCCTCGGTTGGATTGGTTGCTCGTTCCACTTCGGTTTGGGCAAGACCACGCACAGAAACTGAGAAATCTATCGCTTTGAGGCGCGGGCGTTCTCCAAGAAGGGAGGCACTTGCCGAATGGGATTAGGGTCCAGCCGCGAGACATCACTGCGCTTCGCTTTCTCTCTCTGTTGCGCATACTGGATCGGCGACAGATTGAACGTATCTCGGGCTTCACGTCCATTATCGGAGCCTAATGCGTCTCGTTCGTGTTCGCCATAAGGTAGTTCCGCAATTCTCGCATTCCCTGAACGGCGTCAAGTGGGCAGAATAGGGCGCTTTTCTATGATTCCTCGCTATTTCCTCCTGCGGACCTGCCGCAACGTCCGGAGCGAGAGGCCGATCATTACGCCCATAATGACAATTCCAAGATGCTGCCAATAGCTCATGGTGGACCAAATGTTCACCTCGCCAACGAGGAAATACTTCGACAATGATCTTCGATGTCCCTTACTTGATCCACTACCTTGGCACATAGAGAACTCCTTGGCTCCCCAATCGTCGATTTGAAGGATTGCGCGACCTTCGCGATAGAGAGCGACTTTTCAATATGGAAAGGCGCCCTAAGTACTAGCGCCTCATAAAATCTTAATTCTCAGAATCTCAAATTCCAGGTACCGACATTTGAATTAAAGCGGAATGTGACGCTCAGACTGCTCACTGACGTGCTATCTCCAAGCAACAGAAAGCGGTTCAAGCCTGGAGGCGCCTTTCAACGTTTGGCAACTCTATTGCTCTAGAAGCAGGTGCGTAGCGTCTTCCAGGGTTGGCACTCCGGGAAAAGCCGGTTGACAGCAACGCGGGGCCCCTTAGCCTGCTGTGCGCTTGGGCAGAAAGCGCGCAGCAGGTGGGTATTCAAGGCTAAGGCGTTCTGCCAGTAGCTTTGATTTTTGTTGGCGTCTCTTCCGATGGGTTGCTAAGCGCTGCCTTTGTGGAGACTTAATCACGGCTGTTTGGTAACCGCATGCTCCGATGGAATGCAGGCACACGAAATGCTGAAAGAGAATAATTGCGAGGCTGTTGTCCGTACCCTCGATGCCCCTCGAATAAAGGGGATCGCATCCGCCACGACTTCCCGCGGGGGTGCGCTTGTGACGGCGAGGGATCTTCAAATTCGACAGAGAATCCTGGACATACTTGCTGGCGCCTCCGACAACTTATGCACGTCGCTGTGCTCGGATGGCGTTTGTCGCGAGTCTGCCGCAGGCCGTCATGGGAAAGCATCTCGAGAATGCACTCCTGAAGAAGCGGAATTCAGCCGCTTCGCACCTCCAATACGAGGGCTAGAAATGGCCGAGGAGCAAAGCTCTTGATTGTGATGAGCAAGCGTGCCGATAGGTACTGAGTACTAACTTTTCCATGCCGCAGGCGGGGAGGGGCCTCCTCGGCACATCGGGAATGCGAGGTTGCCCGCAAGTTGTAAAGAAATACTGGCGCTTCCGGCGCAGCGGAATTCGCTCGGAGGCCTGACTGAAGTGAGAATTGCTTTCCTTATGACGAAGAAATACTCAGTTGCTTTTTGGTTGTCCTGCACGCTCTGTATGGCGCAGTTTCTCGTAACGGCTCCGCTCGTCGCTCAGACGTCAACGTCGGTCTCAGCGGCGGGCCCTGTGGATCCGGCGATGCCCCCAGGCAACGCAATGTATAACGTGCAGGCAACACCAGCCATACCCAAGCTGCGGCAGGAGGCTGTGCCGGCCAAGTCTGCGAGTGCCGCTCCCGAGAGTTCGGATGACGAGGCGGAAGAGAGTGCTGCGGAAGATAGTGCCGCGTCCCCCGGGCGCGCTGCGTTGCATCCGCTTGGGCCCCGCTCGGACTTCGAAGTCTTTGCCGAAGACGCCGCAGGGCAGCCTCTTCCGGTATTTGGCCGGAACCTGTTTGAAGAGGTGCCCTCGACATTCGCGCCCATGAATCGCATCCCGGTACCTGCCAACTATGTGGTCGGGCCGGGGGACGAGTTGCTGGTTCGTGCGTGGGGAAAGATCGATCTCGACGTCCACGTGACCGTGGACCGGAACGGGCAGGTATTTCTGCCGAGAATAGGGGCGCTAAACGTCTCCGGTCTGCGTTACGAGCAGCTCGAAGGGTTTCTCCGTGCGGCGGTCGGCGACCTCTACAAGGACTTTGAACTGACGGTCACCCTAGGAAAGCTCCGATCGATCCAGATCCTTGTCCTGGGGAATGCGCTGCAGCCCGGTTCCTACACGCTGAGCTCGCTGAGCACCCTGGTCGACGCGCTGTTTGCGTCCGGCGGGCCGTCGGCGACCGGTTCGATGCGCCATATCCAACTACGCCGCGGCGGCAGCACCGTTGCCGACTTCGACTTGTACGATCTGCAACAAAAGGGAGACAAGTCGCACGACGTTCCGCTACTGGCTGGAGACGAGATTTACATCCCGACGATCGGCCCCCAGATCGCAATTGCCGGGAACGTCAACCAACCGGGAATCTTCGAACTGAAGGGCAACACGACTATTGCCTCTGCATTGGAGGGCGCTGGCGGCCTGACGAATCTGGCTTCGACTGCTCGCGTCTTGCTGGAGCGAATCGACCATCAGAAGCCGCGCCGTGTCGATGAGTTCGCGCTGACAGATGCGGACCTGCAAAGAACGCTGAAGGATGGAGACCTACTGAGGATCTTCCCCATCTCCCGTCAATTTGAGAATGCGGTGACGATTCGAGGCAATGTTGCGGCGCCCGGCCGGTTTCCCTGGCATGAAGGCATGCGGGTGTCGGACCTGGTGCCGTCCAGAGAATCTCTGATCGCCAGCGACCATTGGAATCAGCAGAACCATCTGGCCGATGGGCGTCGACCGGACATGATGAGCGATCTTGCTGAAACCAACACCGAGATCAACTGGGGTTACGCGGTGATCGAGCGACTCGACGAGCGCGATCTGAGCACGCGGCTGATTGCGTTCAACCTGGGCAACGCCATCGATAAGCCGGATTCTTCCGACAACTACTCCCTTAAAGCGGGGGACGTTCTTACCATCTTTTCGCGCAAGGACCTCGCGCTGCCCCTGGAACAGCACGCGACCTTCGTGCGCATCGGCGGAGAAGTGAATGCGCCGGGTGTCTATCGCGTCAATCCCGGCGAAACCCTGCGGGACGTAGTGAAACGAGCGGGGGGATTGACGTCGCACTCCTACCTGTTCGCCGCCCAGCTCAACAGGGTGTCGACCCGCCAAATTCAGGAGGAGCAGCTCAAGCTGTCGATTGAGCGAATGCAACGAGAACTGCTCTCGCACTATGCGAACGCTCCCCACACCGCCGAAAACGGAGCTTCCGCTCAGGCCGCAAATCCAAAGGTCTCCGATCCACAGACGCAGCTTGGCATGCAGCAGGCCCTGGTTACAGGGCTTTCCACAACCGAGTTGACGGGCCGCGTCGTGCTGGGCATCAACCCTGAGGCGAGGACGATCGAGGATATCCCGGAGTTCCCGCTCGAAGATGGCGACAGCTTTTACATTCCGCCCAGGCTTGGGACCGTCCAAGTGGTCGGGGAAGTATACAACGAGAACTCCTTCCGCTACCAGGTGAATAAGCCGCTGGAGGCGTATCTCAACGACTCCGGCGGAACCACTCGGCTGGCGGATGCGAAGCGCATCTTCTTAATTCGCGCGGATGGGACAGTGGTAAGCCGGCAGACCCGCAGCGCGCATTGGCCGGGCAGCTTCGAGAAGACGCCACTGATGCCCGGGGATGCCATCATCGTGCCGCAAAAACTCAAGACGCCGGGCGGGTTCATGGAGCAGTTGCCGCTGATCAGCCAGGTCCTGTCCCAGACCGCCATGACTGGCGCCGTCCTTAGCCTGATCCAGTAGACAAGGTGCGAGTGATGAATTCATATGATCTGTCCGTGATCCAATCGGAGTCCGAACCGGAGGGGTTGACCTCGCCGGAAGACAGCGGCACGACGTTTAGTATTACCGTGCTCGAAGTGCTGACCCAGCTAGCTATCCGCAAGCGGTTGATCGCGTGCGTCACCGCAGTGGCCATGCTGATCGGACTCGCCTACGGCCTGATGCAGCCAACCGAGTACACATCGGTTACCAAGATCATGCCGCCCAAGCAAACGCAGTCCACGACCTCTCTGCTAAATAGCTCCGTGGGCGGTGGAGCTCTGGCCGACATGTCGAGTGGAGGTCTGAGCCTGAAGGATCCGAACGCGATTTATATCGGCCTGCTGCAGTCGAGACCGATCGCGGACGCAATTATCAACCGTTACGGCCTGGCCCAGGTGTACCGCACTCCGGACATGACGGGCGCCCGCAAGCACTTGGAGAACGATACGACGGTGGTTTCGGAGAGGAGCGGCCTGATCTCCATTTCCGTTACCGATCGGGACAAAAAACGCGCGGCGGCGATTGCGAATGCCTACATCGCGGAGCTCTGCGTTCTCACCAAAACAATCTCGGTTACCGAGGCCTCCAAGAGGCGTCTCTTCTTCGAAGAACAGTTGCAGGACGCGAAGGAAAGCCTGGTTAGCGCGGAAGAGGGCTTCCAGCAGCTTCAGCAGAACAAGGGGCTGGTGCACCTTGATTCGCAGGCCGGCGTGATCCTCGAGGGTCTTGCCACACTGCGCGCCCAAATCGCGGCCAAGCAGGTAGAACTGGAGGCGCTGCGCTCCTACTCCACCGAACAGAACCCGGATGTGCAAATGGCGGAGCGCGAACTCTCCACGCTGCAGGCAGAGGCAGGCCGGTTGGAGCAGCACGGCAGCTCGTCGGGATTCTCCGATCTGGGACTCAAGGATGTTCCCACCGCGGGGCTGGACTATATTCGCGCGCAGCGGGAACTGCAATACCGGCAGGCTTACTATGATCTGCTGCTCAAGCAATACGAAGCGGCACGGCTGGACGAAGGAAAAGACGCGGCGGTGATTCAGGTGGTCGAGCCAGCAATCGCGCCGGACCGGAAATCCTCTCCGCAGCGGTTGTTGACCCTGGCCTGTTTCGCAATTGCAGGATTTCTCGCCGGGTGCGCGGTTGCGCTCGCTTCATGGTGGAAAGCCCTCGCAGAGTCCAACCCGGATTTTTCCGTGGCGCTTCGGAATCTGAAGTTCGCGGCTACCGGTCGAATGGCCACACACGCCTGAAGGATTGAGCCCGCTCCTTATGTCCAAGTTGCTGATCGCGAGAAATGCCGCTGCACTGCTACTGAGCGATGTCGCCGTCCGCGCATTTTCTGCGGCGGGCGTGGTGCTGGTCGCGCGCTCGCTGGGGCCGCGTCCGTATGGAATTCTAAGTGTAGCCATTGCATTCGCCGCGATTGTCGCGTATCTGTCCGACCTCGGCCTCACGCACTTGACGGTCCAGCAGGCCACCAGGCCGAACTCCGATATAGGCGGCATTCTGGGCACAGTCTCCAAGGTCCGAGCGGCTCTCGTCGTGGTGGTGTTGCTCGGCAGCCTGGTTGCAATCCGGACTTTGTACCGCGAGCCGGAGCAGCGGACGGTGATGCTGATGGTGGTTCTGCCCACGATCTGCGGAGTGGCCATGCAGGGGTTTGCCGCGAGTTACTTCTGGGCCACGCAGCAACTGCATGTCACCGCGTTTCTGAAGACCGCCAGTCAGATTCTTTCCGCGGTCGCGCTGGTGGTTGCGTTCGTCTTTCGCTGGCCTGTGCGCTCGGTAGCCGTGATTTACGGTGCAACTTCGCTGATCGGAGGATTCGCGTGCCTGTGGCTGGTGCGGAGCCGCGCCCCCAGAATCAGGGGCTGGAATCCGGGCGTGCTGAAGGGACTTACGGCGTTCACCATCTGCGGCATCACGGCGGCCGCGTTACCGCAGATCGGCCCGTTGATCATGGAGCGAGTCACGGGTGCGGGGCAGGTTGGGTACTTCGCGGCGGCAACCCGGATCCCGGCATTGCTGTATGCCATCCCCGGCTGCCTGGGAATGGCGTGGTATCCGCAACTGTTCCGGGCGGGCTCGCAGAATGCCGCGCAACACTTTGCTTTGTCGGCCGATCAACTGAAGCTCAATGCGATCCTGGGATTCGGGCTGTCGCTGCCGGTTGCGCTGTATTCGGGTCCCGTGATCCGCGTCGTGCTCGGCCGCTCGTGGGAAGCGTCGACGGGTCCGGTCCTGAGCCTGCTTTGCTGGATGGTGGTGCTCAACAGTCTCGGCACTCCGTTTGCCGACGCCCTCACCACCAAAGGGCTGCAGGCACGCAGGGCGTGGGTGTATGCCATGGTGTTGGCGATTGGTTCGGCGCTGTTTGCTGTGCTGGCCCAAACTGGCGGAGCGCGAGGGGCCGCAATTGCCGCGATTGTTACCCAAATGTTTTTGAGTGCGGGCCTGATTGCTGTGAATCCTTCGGGGCTCGCGCTGCTTTCGGCCGCGGCCAAGCGCTTTCTCCTGCCCGTAGGCCTGGCGTCCGCGAGCGCATTCGCCCTGTCCCTGGCTTTGCCCCAAAGCGTGATCTCAGCGGCAATCTGCTTTGCCGGATACTGCGTCGTGGCGGTGGCCTCCGATCTGGAGTTGCGGAGTGCCTTCCGGAAAGCCGGCCCGATCCTCTATGCGCAGTTCAGGAAGGAACAGACTGCGTGAGGCCAGGAACGCATCGTGCGAACAGCCGCAATCTCGTTGCAGGAGGCGCATCGGCCATTGCCTGCGCGGGACTGGTGGCGCTGCTTACGGGCGTCGCGCAGAACGAAGCGCTGTGGCGGCCCATTGGCGTGTGCTCGGGAATTGCAGCGCTGGCCCTCATCCTAGCCCTGGTAAGGATGGGATTCGGCTGGCTCTCGGCGCCCGTGGTGTACCTTGCGTATCTGTGGTTGTTCCACTTTCCCCTCGCGCTGCTCAGTTCTCTCAGCGACGATACGCTCCAAGGACTCCCTGTCTTTATTCAGGCATGGATGTTCGATCCGAGTTGGTACCGGGCCGAGCTGATCGCATTGACGTGCGCGGCCGCGTTCACGGTGGGAGCGTCGCTCTCCCCCAACTCGCGGGTGCGCCGCGAGCGGCCCCGGCGCTGGAGTCCGGATGTGCCTCTCGCGACGATTGGATGGATCGAGGTGCTCTGTGGTGCTCTGATGATCGCCTTCAGCATTGTGAAGGGTGGCGGGGCCCAGGTGTTCCAAACGCCGTATGCCGAGCTCTTTGACTCCGTGTTTGCCGGGCCTTTCACCTACGGCGTATTGCTGTTCACGTTCGGCATCCCGATAACCCTGGCCAGCGTGAGACGGGGGTCGATGTGGGCTCTGGTTGGACTTCAGGGTGTGTGGGCCTGCGTCATGCTGCTGCTTGGGGCTCGCACCGCCGCACTCTTCGGGCCGCTTCTGGTCGCGATGGTTCTGACGAAACGGGGCGTCAAAATCCCCCGCTGGATTGCAATCGTCTCCGTAACCGCTGTTTTTTGGGTCATCGCTGCGGTGGGCGTGGCGCGGCAGGGTCCGGTGAGCGACAACATCACCTCCGCCAAGGGAGCGGGCCCACTCGATGCGCTGCTGGAGATGGGCGGCTCACTCTACACGGTGCGACTATTCGACACGTGGATCCTGGATGGCGATCGCTTTCAGCTCGGCGGCGGATACTGGTTGCCTGTGGAGCGCGCGATCGGTATTGTCATTCCGGGGATTCGGTCCGACCTGCACACCGACCCAAGGGCTGCAAGCGAGGTGCTCTCTTCCCGCACGCATGGCCTGGGCGGTTCGGCCGTTGCAGAAGCCTATTACAACTTCGGGTTCTTTGCTCCTTTCGTGTTCTTCCTGCCGCTCGGTTGGCTGCTGGGACGGCTCGATCGCTCCGCGAGCCCACTTGCGGTCGCCTGGCTGGTGGTGCTGCTTTATCCGCTGCTGATGGAGGTTCGGGGCTGGTTTCTGTCGGTCCCCGCCATAGTCGCGCTTGGGGCGACCCCGCTCCTGCTGCGCTCGTTCAGCGCCTGGCGGCATCGGCTGAGAAGTGCTGATGCCAGAGTCAGGTGTGCGTCTATGACATCCGTCCACACTCTTGCGGTTCCCTTAGCCCCCCGCGGGACGGAGTGTTGATTCGTGCCTCGTCTGCCGCCATCCCGTCCAACACGCGTCCTGCAACTGGTGCCGACCCTGCAGCGCCGCGGGATCGAAAAGATCGTATGCGAGATTGCCGCCTCTCTGAATAACAACGGATACGAGATGGACGTTTGCTGCCAAAGGAGCAAAGGTCCGATGGAGCAGGCGCTCGCCGAAAATAAAGTCGGCGTATGGTGTCTCGACGAAGAGGGCCCGCTTGACCTCGGCGCGGCGTGGCGGCTTCTGTCGATTCTCCGACGGGGACGATATGACATTGTGCATCTGCACTGCGCGGCGGCTGTGAGCTACCAGTTGCCCGCCGTGTGGATGGCGCAGATCCCAAGAGTAGTCTGCACCTTTCACGGCCTGCCCGGCGCGCCTGCTCCACCGTTGCTCCATGCGAAGGTCAGGATGCGCAGGCTGGCTGCAGGTTTTGCTTCGCGCCGCGTTGACTGGATGTATGCGTGCAGTGCGGCCGCTCTCCGAGCCCACCAGAGCGACGGGTGGGAGGGCCCGCCCTCGAGCGTTATCTATAACGGCCTGGATCTCACGCGGTTCCGCCCTGCAGTGGACAAAGTGGCGGCGAGAGCTGCGGCCGGGATCGGCGCAGGAGGCCCGGTTATCGGTTCGGTCGGAAGCCTTTGCCGAGAGAAGGGTCACGCCTATCTCATACGGGCCTTCGCGCGAGTCAGGAGCCGCCTGCCGGATGCGTGCCTGCTGCTGGTTGGAAGCGGGCCCGATGCGGCTCTGCTTGCGCGCGTCGCGGTTGAGTGCGGCTGTGCCGATGCCGTTCACTTCGCCGGAGAGCGCGCCGATGTTGCGGAGTACATCCAGGCGATGGATGTGTTCGCCTTTCCGACTCTGACTGAGGGATTCGGCCTGGCGCTCGCGGAGGCCATGGCCTGCGGGGTCCCAGTGGTAGCTTCGGCGGTTGGAGGAGTGCCCGAGTTGGTGAGGGACGGCGTGTCGGGGCTGCTGGTGCCGCCCGCGGACCCTGACGCGCTGGCCGCGGCGATTCTGCGTATTCTCGAAGCTCCTGAGCTGGCGAAGCGGCTTTCGACTGTAAATCTTCGCGATTTTGCCGATAACTTCTCTGTGGTCCGAATGACCTCTCAAGTGAGTGATTTATACACCCGCCTAATCAGCGATCAGTAGGCGGAGTACCGGGGGAAAGAGAACTACGTGGATAGGAAGTACAGAATCGCAAGATGGTTAGGGCACCAATACTGGCTGCGCGGGCGGGGCTGCCTGATTGCCTCTCTGGTCTCTCCCGAAGAGCGGACTGGACAGCGATTTGATGTTGATTTCTTCGGCCACCGATATCACGGGCTGCTGGATGATTTCATTGATCGTCACGTCTATCTGCATGGCGGATGGGAAGTTCACGTCCTCGCGCTGATGTCACAACTGGCCTCGGCTCAGCGGAAGATGATGCGCGATCCGTTGACCTATGTCGATGTTGGAGCAAACACCGGCCACCATGCGCTCTTCATGTCTCGGCATGCCGATAGTGTCATCTGCTTCGAGCCTTTCGAACTGGTGCGCAGCCGACTCGAGGAAAAAATCGTCTCCAACCATCTCGAGAATGTATCGGTTGTGCCAGTCGCGCTTTCAGCAAAGGAGGGCACCTCCTTCTATTACCCTCCTGAGGGCAACAACCAAGGGACGGGATCGCTGATTCCCGAGTTCTCCGCGCTTGCTGGGAATCGATTGGAGCCTGCAGAGATCAGAACCGAGATGGGCGACACTTACTTCTCCGATTCAGATGCAGACATTGCAGTCCTCAAAATCGACGTTGAGGGTGGTGAGCGCGGCGTTCTGGAGGGTTTCCAGAAGACTCTGCATCGGTGCAGACCGGCCGTAGTTCTTGAGCTTTCCGAACACACAAAAGCCGACTTCGGAAGTCTCGCCCAACTCTACAGGCTCGTTTATACGGATGCTCTTGTGCTGACAGTTGGACATGGCGCGTGGCGCGCCGGTTACACGCTCCAGGAATGCGATTTTATCGCTCCCAGCGACATCCTCATCATCCCCAGAGAGTTATCCGCCTTGGTCCCGCGCAGTGGCTCGTTTGCGGCGGTTCCAACGGGGCGGGTGCGCCATCGCAGCGGGCTCGCCGCCCTCAGCCCGTACGTCGGCGACAGGGCCTAACCCGAAAACAATGCCACAGGAGATGAGTGAACTGATGGAAGCCGACGGCACGCGCGTTTTTCGAGTCCTGCACTGCTTTGGCGGCATGGAACTGGGTGGAGCAGAGACCTTCGCCATGCATGCGTATCGCAGCGTCGATCGCGGTCGCCTCCAGTTCGACTTCGCGGTGTCAGCCGAGAAGGAATGTTATTACGACGAAGAAATCCGCAGTCTCGGTGGCCGAGTCATCCAGCATACTGCGCCGGCAAAGGCCGGGCTTCGGAGCTATGGCAGAGAGCTGAGAACGATCCTCCGGCAGTTTGGACCGTTTAGCGCCATCCACTGCCATCTCTCATACTTCAGCGGCTACGTGCTGCGAATTGCCGCGTCGGAGGGAGTGCCCGTCCGCATCGCCCACCTGCACAACACGCGCGACGCTCGCAGCGGGACCCTGCTGGGACTCGCGTATCACACCGCCATGGGCCGACTGATCAAGCGTCATGCCACTCACATCTTCGGCTGCAGCGGCAAGGTGCTTGAGGTCACGTTTGGCAACGGGTGGCCGAACGACTCCAGGATGTCCATCATGCGCAATGGGATTGACCTGAAGCCGTATTCAGCGCCGCGCCGACCACAGGCGGTACTGCGTCAGGAGTTGTCGCTGCCCACCGAGGGAACCCTTCTTGGCCACGTCGGCAATCTGACTGCGGCAAAGAATCATAAGTTTCTAGTAGAGATGTTTCGGCATTATCTCAAGAAAGACCCCAAGGCGACGCTGGTCCTGGTGGGGGACGGCCCACTTAGGAATGTCATTGCGAGCCAAGTGAAAGCCTGCTCGCTGAACGACCGTGTCCGCTTTCTGGGTCGGCAAGCGCAGTCCGATATTCCCGCACTGCTTGCTGCCTTCGATGTGCTGGTGATGCCCTCCATCCACGAGGGCCTGCCCGTATCGCTGATCGAGGCCCAGGCCGCCGGCGTTCCCTGCGTCGTGTCGGACGCAATCACGCGGGAAGTGGACCTGGCGCTGGGGCTGTTGCGGTTTGTAAACCTCCGAGAAGGTTCGGGGCAGTGGCTGCATGCGGTCGAGGACGCGCTAAGACTGAGCCGGCCGGAGTGGGCGACGCGGCGAGCGGCGCTGACAGCGTGCGGCTATGACAGCGAAGATTCGGCCTGTGCGCTCAGCCGGACTTATGCGGGATCCCCAACGCCGGACGGCGCAACTGAGGCGGTTCCGTCCCTTAGCCCAGGGAAGGCCGGCCTATGGATTTGACGGTCACTCTCGAGGCCAGATACTTTGTCACGCCGGACGGCACGGGTTGGACGGCGAGCGGTACTGCGCAGAAGTTCTGGCGACGGTACCTCGAAGTGTTCGACCATGTCCGCATTGTGGCGCGGGCTGTGCCGGTGGAACGAGCATTGCCTGCGTGGCTGCCGGTGACCGGCGATGGCGTCAGCCTCATCCCCATGCCGAACTACCTTGGTCCGTGGAGTTATCTCAGGCGGTCCCGCGCCTTTCAGAGGGCCATCCGGGCGGCAAGGCCCAAGCAAGGGGCGGTGATCCTGCGTGTGCCATCGCATCTGGGAGGCTGCCTGGAACGATACCTGCGGGAGCGCAAGCACCCGTATGCGCTGGAGGTGGTCGGTGACCCGCAGGAGGTGTTTGCGCCCGGAGTAGTCGATCATCCGCTGCGGCCGTTCTTCCGATGGCATTTCTCTCGGCAACTGCGCAGGCAGTGCCGCGAGGCGAACGGCGTTGCCTACGTAACGGAACGGGTCCTGCAGATGCGCTACCCGGCCAAGTCCATGGTGGGAATCTCGGACGCGCAGATTGATGAGAGGGCACTGGCCGAGGGAGGGCTTTGGAGCCACTACTCGAGCATCGATCTTGAGTCGGAGGCGATCGGCAATGCGCGAGGGGGACCCAACCAGAAGACATACCGTCTGGTTGCGGTGGGCTCGCTCGCCCAGCGCTACAAAGGAATCGATGTGTTAATCGGAGCAGTGGCACGCTGCGTGGAGGCCGGCCTGAACCTGACCGCGGTGGTCGTAGGCGATGGCAGGTTCCGGTCCGAACTCGAGGCCCGGGCGAAGCGCCTGGGTGTGGCCGCGCGGATCTCGTTTATTGGAGAGGTCCCCGCGGGCAAGCCGGTTCGCGACATCCTGGATGCCTCTGACCTGTTCGTCATGCCGTCGCGCACGGAGGGGTTGCCTCGGGCCATGATCGAAGCGATGGCGCGGGGACTTCCGTGCATAGGGTCGGCGGTAGGCGGCATCCCGGAACTGTTGGATGCAGGGAACATGGTGATGCCCGACGACCCGGATGCGCTGGCCGCGAAGATCCGCGAGGTACTGGGGGATCACGTAAGGATGTCGGAGATGTCGCAAAGGAACCTGGCCACCGCGAAGAAGTACGCGGAACCGGTCCTGGCGGCCCGTCGCCGGCTTTTTTACGAACAGGTACGGGATTTCACAGAGGCGTGGGAAAGGCGTTCGTTGGCTCGTCGGTGTAAGCTCCCCGATCACGAAGTCCGCCTTTCAAATGGAAGGAGGTCAGCATGAGTCGTTCACAAACTTCCCCGCCTAAACTCGCAATCGTTGTAACCTCCTCCCTCAGCACTGCTTTTTTTCAAGGGCAGTTGGCATTTCTGATTCAAAACGGGTTTGACGTGAGCATTATGTCCAGCCCCGGACCCGGGTTGGAAGCGACGCGCGCAGAGGGAGTGACTGCATGCGTTGTGCCAATGGAACGCGAGATTGCGCCGACCAGAGATGTGATTTCTTTGTGGCGGCTGTGGAGGCAATTTCGCCGCACGAGACCGGATCTGGTAGTGGCAGGCACACCCAAAGCCGGGCTGTTGGCGACCGTGGCTGCTCGTCTGGCTGGCGTGCCGCACGTTGTCTATATGGTCCTCGGGCTGCGGCTGGAGACTGCGTCGGGCTGGAAGCGCCGGCTGCTTTGGTCGGCTGAGTGGGTTGCGTGTCATGCGGCGCATCACGTGCGGAGCGTTAGTCCCAGCCTAAGAGAACGCATGAGTGACCTTTCCCTGGCGACGCTGGAACGTTGCCGAGTCATAGGGAGTGGGGCACTCAATGGTGTAGACATGGAGCACTGGCGGCGCACACCCCAGGCTGAGTCTGCTGGGCGGAAAGCCCGCGAGCGGCTCGGCATTCCAGCCGAGGCCCCGGTTCTGGGATTCGTCGGGCGATTTACCCGCGACAAGGGCGTCGGCGAACTCTACGAAGCGTTCACCCGTCTACGGTCGTCCTTTCCTGATCTGCGGCTGCTCCTGGTAGGGGACTTCGAAGAGGGCGATCCGGTTCCGTCCGGGTTCCGCTCGCGGATTGAAGACGACCCCGCCGTGTTCCGCACAGGATTTGTTTCTGAAGTCGCGCCATATTACTGGGCTATGGACGTCTTGGCTCTACCCACCTACCGCGAAGGGTTTCCGGGTGTGCTGCTGGAGGCGCAGGCCGCTTCCGTTCCTGTCGTCAGCACCGACGCCACGGGAGCTGTCGATGCGGTACTGGACGGCGTCACCGGGCTGCGGGTCCCCACAGGCGATGTGGATTCGCTGGTCGCAGCTCTGGAGCGACTGCTTGCTGATGCTCCCCTCCGTGCCCGAATGGGGCAGGCAGGCTGCGAGTGGGTGCAAAAGGATTTTCAGCGCGAGAGGGTTTGGCAGAGTCTATTGGCGGAGTATCACTCCATCTTGCAATCCGCTCCCCGCCCGCGCCGCGATCCTGCGAGGTGGCTGAAGATGCTGGTCGACCGAGCGGCTGCTGCGGTCCTTCTCATCGTGAGCGCGCCCATATGGCTGGTGGTTGCGGTCGCAATCCGCTTGTCATTGGGATCTCCGGTGTTCTTTACGCAGATACGACCCGGCTTCCAGGGGCATCCATTCAAGCTCATCAAATTCCGAACCATGCGCGATATGCGAAACAGGGACGGAGTGCTGCTTATCGACCGTTACCGGCTTACGCCGCTCGGCCAATTCCTGCGCAGTTTGAGCCTGGATGAGTTGCCGCAGTTGTGGAACGTGCTTCGCGGCGAGATGAGTCTGGTTGGGCCGCGACCGCTGCTTATGGAGTATCTCGAACGCTACACGCCGGAGCAGGCACGCCGGCACGAGGTTCTTCCAGGCATCACAGGCTGGGCCCAGGTGAATGGGCGCAATGCGATCGGCTGGGAGGAGAAGTTTGCGCTCGATGTCTGGTATGTCGACCACTGGAGTCCGCTGCTCGATCTCAGGATTCTCGGCCGCACCCTGCACAACGTGATTGTGCAGGCCGATATATCTAACACCAATCACGCCACGATGCCGGAATTTCTCGGCAGCAGGAAGGCAAGAATACTGGAATGACACGGAAGCGCATCGTCGTAATTGGCGCTGGGGGCATGGCCCGGGAGATCGAGTGGCTGATCCGCGACATCAATGCTGTCGACGCGCGCTATGAGTTCCTCGGGTTCGTCATCAGCGACCTGGCTGAGCCCGGTCGCTACGACTCGAAGGACGCGATCCTCGGCGACTACACGTGGCTGGAAGAGAATCGCAGCTCTATCGATGCGGTGGCTGTCGGGATCGGCACCCCAGCAGCCCGCCTGAAGACTGGGCGCGAAGTTCGCGCTCTTCTCCCTGACGCTGAATGGCCGGCCTTGGTCCATCCGTCGGCGATTATGGACTTCGACAGCGCGCATATCGGTCGAGGCGCTCAGATCTGCGCGGGCACTGTCGGCACGGTGAATCTCAGGCTCGACAGACTCGCTCTGTGCAACTTCGGATGCACGCTGGGACACGAGGCCCAGGTTGGGCAAGGCTCGGTAGTGAACCCGGGGGCCAACGTCTCCGGCGGGGTCGTGATCGAGGAGGGCGTCCTGGTAGGCACCGGAGCGCAAATTCTGCAGTACTGCCGCGTTGGCGCAGGCGCGACTGTGGGCGCCGGGGCGGTCGTGCTGGCGAATGTGGCTCCCGGCACGACGGTTGCCGGCGTACCGGCTCACATAGTCAGGCCGCAGGCCACTGTCTCCGTTGCCAAGCCCCTTCTGCTCGCGGACCAGCCTGAAGCTTGCGAGGAAGCATAAATGACGCAACCTACCCATTCGCTCGCGACTCCGGTGCAGGCATTCCCGCCGTGGCCTTACTTTGCTTCCGACGAGGTGGAAGCTGCCGAGCGGGTGCTGCGCTCCGGAAAGATGAACTATTGGACGGGAGAAGAGGGTCGCCTCTTCGAGAAGGAGTTCGCAGGGTTTGTCGGATGCGATCACGCGGTTGCATTGGCGAACGGCACAGTGGCGCTGGAGTGCGCGCTGAAGGCCCTGGGCATCGGACCGGGGGACGAGGTGGTCACAACCAGCCGCACGTTCATCGCGTCGGCAAGTTGCGCCGTGACCCTGGGCGCGCGTCCTGTGATGGCCGACATCGACCCGCACAGCCAGAACGTAACGGCGGAGACCATCCGCGCCGTACTCACACCGAGAACAAAAGCTATCGTGGCGGTTCACCTGGCGGGTTGGCCCTGTGACATGGACCCCATTCTGGATTTAGCGCGGGAGTGCAACCTTAAGGTCGTCGAAGACTGCGCGCAGGCGCATGGCGCCACGTACAAGGGGCGCATGGTCGGGTCGATGGGGGATGCCGCCGCGTTCTCCTTCTGCCAGGACAAGATCATGACCACCGCCGGCGAGGGGGGGATGGTGACCACCAACTCGACCGAGTTGTGGAACCGGATGTGGTCCATCAAGGACCACGGCAAGAGCTATGACGCGGTCTTTCGCCGGGAACATCCCGCTGGTTTCCGCTGGCTGCACGAGCAGTTCGGCACCAATGGCCGCCTGACGGAGGTGCAATCCGCAGTGGGGCGCGTCGCCCTGCGCAAGCTGCCGGCGTGGCTTCGCATCCGTCGCAGACACTCGGCAATGTTGACTGCAGCGTTCGCAACTCTGCCGGGCCTGCGCGTGACCTCCCCGCCGGATCACATCGAGCACGCTTACTACAAGTTCTACGCCTTCGTGCGGCCGGAAGCGCTCCGCGAAGGCTGGACGCGTGATCGCATCCTGGAGACAATTCAGGCTGAGGGTGTCCCCTGTTTCACCGGAAGCTGCAGCGAGATTTACCTGGAAAAAGCATTTCCGCACGATTGGCGACCCACACACCGCCTTCCCGTCGCCAGGCAACTGGGGGAGACCAGTCTGATGTTTATGGTCCACCCGACGCTGACCGAAGAGCACGTCCGCGCCACCTGTTCGGCCGTCGAGAAGGTCATGAGCATTGCGACTGAATCTGTTCGGATCCGGGAACCGCTCCCGGTATTGTCGGGCTCCCGCTCAACGTCTTCCTCTCAAGCACAATGGGACCGGGTCGGCAAACCGGACATGTCTCGCGATTTTCTCCCCGATGACATGGAGGGGCGCAGTCCATGTTGTTAAAACGGCATCATTGGGCGATTTTCTTTTCTCAGATTGCCCTGATCGTTGCTTCAGCCACGCTCGCCTGGCTCTTGCGATTTGATTTTGCGTTTCCGCGACGTGCAGTCTTCTTCGTCGCGCTGCCTCTGCTGCTGTCGATACGTCTCGCGTCAATGGCGTGCTTCAACCTGTTTCATGGTTACTGGCGCTATACCGGCGTTGCGGACACGTTGGATATCCTCAAGGCCGTCGGCCTCGGCTCCATTGCGTTCCTGATCGTCGAGCGTTATATTGCCGGCCAAAGGGGCTTTCCTCTCTCGGTCTACTGCATTGAAGCCATTTTGACTACGGTCGCACTCGTGGGCGTACGGGTATTCTCGGACGCCGTGATGCAGACGGTGCGTCGCCGCGCCAGCCAGAGCGTCCGCAAGAAAGTGGTCGTGGTTGGCGCAGGCTGTGCCGCATCGATGCTCCTGCGGGAACTGCCGCGGAATGGCTACGCCGCGCTCGCCCTGGTGGACGACGATCCTGCGAAAGCGGGCGTAACGCTGCACGGGGTCCCGGTGCGGGGGCGAGTATCTGACCTGCCCGAGATTGTGCGCCGCCACCGCCCCGACGAAGTGATGATTGCCATCCCTTCGGCCTCGGGCGAACAAATGCGCTGCATTGTGGAATGCTGCAATGAAACCAGGCTGCCCTTTCGCACCATTCCAGGCCTGGGCGACCTGATCGACGGCAAGCTGGCCGTAGATCAGTTGCGCGAGGTCAATCTGGAAGACCTGCTGGGACGCGAGGCCATCCACTTGAATCTGGAGCCGGTCCGGCGCAGCATTGCCGGGCGCGTCGTCATGGTTACTGGAGCGGCCGGCTCGATCGGCGCCGAGTTGTCGCATCAGTTGCTGAGCTATGGCCCGGCGAAGCTCGTCTGCGTCGACCAGGCGGAGACTCCACTCTTCTATCTGCGGCACGCCACCGCAGACTCGAAGGTGGAGCAGGTCTATTGTGTAGCCGACATCACCGACAGTGTCCGAATGCGTGACATCATTCAGGAACACGATGTACGGGTGATCTTCCATGCCGCGGCCTACAAGCATGTTCCTTTGATGGAGGACAACCTGCAGGAGGCATTGAAGAACAACGTATTCGGACTGCTCTCGCTCACGGAGGTGGCCGACCAATCCGGTTGCGAGGACTTCCTGCTCATCTCCTCGGATAAGGCAGTCGTTCCGACTAGCTTCATGGGTTGCACCAAACGGATTGGGGAGTTGATCCTCGCCGCGCGTCCTGCTGCCCGCATGCGCTGCCTGTCCGTACGCTTTGGGAACGTACTGGGGTCGCAGGGCAGTGTGATTCCTCTGTTTCAGGAACAGATCAGGACCAGCCGGCGGATCACTGTCACACATCCGGAGATTACCCGCTACTTCATGACGATTCCGGAGGCGGTGTCGCTGGTGCTGCAGGCGTTCACAATCGGCGACCGGGGCGACATCCTGGTGCTGGACATGGGGAGGCCCATCCGCATTTTGGATATGGCGAAGACCCTGATCCGCCTCTCCGGAATTCCTGAGGATCAGGTGAAGATCGTCTTCACTGGCCTCAGGCCCGGGGAGAAGCTGTATGAGAATCTCTACTACACATTCGAGCGTCAACTGAGCACGACCACCCCGAAGGTTCTTCGAACCAGAGGGCCGCTGGTGAGCTGGTCGGAGTTATCGGCGCAACTGACAGTGCTCCGCGCTGAATGTTTGACCGGTGTATCCACTAGGATTCGGGCGATGGTGAAGGAGATTGTTCCGCAATACCAATGGGCGGAACTGGAGGCGGGTCATCCCATCCCGGCCGTGCAGGCGGGAATAACACGAACCTTTATTGATTCATGTGAGGAACACTGCTTTGAAGTCCAAAACGCAGTATTGCCCACATCCAGAAATCTAGAAATCACGAGTGTTACTCCGTGAGCCGGTCGGGTGCAGAATGTGCCTGTCCCTCGCCAAGACCCGGTCCGAGCGCAAACGGGGTCGGATTTCATCCCGAGACCGGCAATCTACTTACAAGCACTTGCCTGGGTCCTGGCTGATACGGTCTGCCTGGATCGTAAGGTGGGGACAGTAGCCTGCGGAGCGCCCATACATCCCTCCATCTTCCTCCCGCCCCTCACCTGACTGGCCAGTCCGGCTTGGTCGCGGCGTCGCATACGACTTCGGGATCTTTTCTCTGGAGGGACTCGCGGTAGCCGGGCGTAATGCAAACTCAGGCGGTTTGAAGCATGGCTGAGCAGAGCAGGCGGTAAGCTTCGTTGATTGCGGCCATCTCCTGGGTGGCGTGCCGGCGGGTGGCTTCGGTCGCACCCTGCAGGCGGTCGGGATGACACTGGGTGACCCTGCGGCGGTATGCGGACCGAACCTGCTCGCGGGTGCTGGCGGAAGTGATCTCGAGAATCTGCCGGGCCCGGGAAATGGTCATACACTCTTCGCTGGGCTCGGCGGGACGCTGCGGCTGCGGGAGTGGTTCTTCCTTAGGTTTCAAACCTTCAGGCATCCATCCCGCAGGAATCCAACTTTGCTTGGTCCGGTCGAGCGGAACCCAGTCGTGCGGGGTCCAGTCTTCCGACGAGTCTCCACTGCTGTCCGACGAGTCTCCGCTGCAGTATGTGGCTGTAGCCTGAGTAGCGCGCCATACCTCGATGACATCGCGACTCCCGGCAATGGTGGCTGCGCGATCGGCGAGAAGCACATCGAGGTTATCGAGTTCCGATGCAGCCCGATTCTGACTCTCGAACTCGACCCGCCTCTGGCGCCGCCGGAGCAGGTTTTCCAGGGCCACAGACTTGCCGACGGTCCAGCTTTCCTCAAGGAATAGCGGGTCGAGATCGAGGTCCTCTCCGAGGAGTTGTTCGACGTCGAAGGCGAAGCGCGAAGGTCGAATAGGCACCGCGCTGCTGCCGGTCTGGAATCTCTCTTCCATCGTTCACCTCGGGAAGTTCCGTCTGCGACGATGGTCGAGGCGGGTCAATCCTATTGCGCTTGCATTTGGAATATCGGCAGGCGAACGCGCTTGTTCTAGAGCGCATGCGCCGTGTTTTCAACACAGGTGGCCAATCCAGCGTGGGAAGCGCGTAGCGGTTTACGGAAACGCGATGCCACACGTTCAACGATGGCGGTGGTGAACGGCTATCAAGGATCGGATTAGAACGACTCGATGGCTTTGATCCTGCTGGCGATATCGAAGGTGAGACGATTGACGTCCGTGTTCAAGAGACTGCGCTCGCGAACCGGGATCGACCCCAGCAAATCAGCGTAAGGGACGACCTCACATCCTGTGAATAAGGTGAATCCAGCGGCGTTTGCCAGGCAGCAACTCATGCCGACGACGTCGTGCATTTGCCAGGGATCGCAGCTTTGGCGGACGCAATTCGGGGAGTGGAGCATCGCCAGGAACTTTGGAGGCAGATTCCACTCCATGATCAAATGCTCTCCCGCCTCGCAACTATCGAAGCCGAAGAGTTTTCGCTCGCTTTCCAGGATGCTGGCTGCGGGGCCGCAGTGCTTCTGCAGCAATGCGGCGTACTCCTTTGGGCGCAGAACCGCGAGCGCGAATCGGCCGATTTCGTGCATAACGCCGCAGGTATAGGCTGTGCCTTTGTCCAGCCCTGCGGCGCCGGCGAGTTGTTCCGCGATGAGGGCGGACGCCAGGCTGTGCCGCCAAATGGCCCGCAATGATGGGTATCTGAGCGCGCCGCTGAGATAGGCGCGGACTGCGACGGTCAGACACACCCCCTTCAAGGTGTTCGTGCCAAGCAGGACGCTCGCCTGCAGAATGCTGGTGACGCGATGGCGCTGCGTCAGCAGGGCTGAGTTGGCAATGATGAGAACCTCGCAGGACAGGGCCGGGTCTGCACAGATCAGGTCGCTAAAGTTGCGCATCGAGGCGTTTTCGTCGCTAACCAGCTTGAGCGCGCGGATCGCAACTTCGGGGATCGGCGGAAGCCGAAGAGAAGCCCACGGTAATTCTGCGGCCACGCTGTTCTTGCTACTCTGCGCCGTGGCGCCTTTTGTCATGACGGCATACATTGATATCTGTCTGAAGCCTCGCGTTCGAAAGCTGGTAACTCCTGGGCTCCAGAAGTAGCTATATCGGCAACTAGGCTGATAACTTCCAATGCGCAGCGGGACTTCTGCCCCATGAGTCGGAGGCTGAGCGGGAAGCATACGGTTCTCGGCTGACGAGTGGAAGACCACCGAGCGCGTCCCCGTGCACCTGGGCCAGTATCGTGAGAAGCATCTCGGTGACACAGTGTGTTTTTTGGGTTGGTTAGTTGCTTTACGATTGTCGCTGAACTTTGACCCGAACTGATCAGGGCGTTTCTAGGCGAGCAGGCTTAGGGGCGAGTCGGAACCAGAGGAGTTGTCTGTGTTCAGGCCCTGGAGCATCTGGCTGAGGGAACCCTGCGAGAGTGTACTCGAAGAGCCGGAGCCGTAGCCTTGGCTATCGGACGCGAGATAGCTGGCACCGGCGGAACTCGTGGAGACGGAGGCCAGTTGAGACATGTCAGATCCGATGACGGGGTCGTCGCCGGCTTTAATCGCCTCCATCGTGGCGCTGATGAGCGCGGATATATCGCCTTGGCTGGTGGTGGAGGAGGCAGCGGCGCTCGACGACGGCGCGGCGCCGAAGGCCGTGAAGTCCAGGGACAGCATATCGCCTTGAGCGGACGCGAGGTCGCCGTTGGAGAGGTCAGAACCGAGCAGATTGAGCTCGTTGACGAACGAACTGGAGCTGCTCGGGGAGGATGCGACGTCCGAAAGCAGTGAGGTGGTGATTCCGTTGGCGGATGTGGTGGCCGAGGACGAAGTGACGCCATTCAGAGCGTCCTGCGAGAGCGTAACGTAATCTTGCTGCGCAGCGGAGAGATTGCCGCTCTGAACGTCCTGCGCGAGCTGGTCCAGGTCCGTCGCGAACTGATTCGCCGCCGAAGGAGAACTGGCGATCTGGGAGAAAAGACTACCGGTAATGGCACTCGTGGACATGGCTTGACCTCCTCCGGCACTGCTGAGTGCAGGAGTCGGGTTGGTCTATCGGCAGAAGTCAGAAAACATTTCAGTCCCGGCCGCTAATGGGAAGGGCAGGCCGGTGAGATCGCGGACAACCTGCACTGCCTGTATAAATCATTTGTTTTCAGGGTGCAGGCCATCCTCATCTTAGTTCCAAACCCACTTCTCCATACATCGCGTCCGGTTTATGGACTCCGGTGCTGGTTCCCAGACTTGAATAATGCCGCCGTGTGCGAGCGCCGCGTGGAGAGGCCAACCTTGAGTCTATGCTCGATGATTTCGGCTCTGTAGTTCGGACGCGCGCTTTCTGTGTGGTTGACTTTGGGCGCGATCGCGTTGACTCGGCTTTTCATTCAAGAATGAGCGGGGATTTCGCTTGTATTGTGTCAAACCTTCTTAGACGGGGCTTTCCAGTTTGTAACTTTCTCTCGTCATAATTCGTCTACGGGTGTAGAACTGATCCGAAAGAGGATCGGTGGATGCGGAGGCGGAATGCACCCGTTGTGACGCTGACGGAGATACCTTCGGCAGACGACGCTTCTGTTTCAGGGAAGCCGGCAGGCTCCATCATCATAAGCCGCCGACTTCGATGGCTTGTGTTCATTGGCACGTTTGGTTTGCTCCTCTTTGCCGGCATTGCTACAAATGCTCTCCTGCAAATCAGGATTAATAGTCCGCTATATAAGACGATCTCGCTGAGCAATAATCTCATCGCTGATTATGTGCCTCCATCAGAAAACTTGTTGGAGGCCTCACTTCTCTGCGCGAAACTCGTCGACGCACCGAATAGGGAATCGCGTGAGCTTTACGAGACCGATCTCAAGGCGTTTCAGCGTGAGTACAATTCCAAGTACGTCGACTATATGTCCCGAGTTCCTGAAGGGGAGCTGAAGACGATGTTGGGCGGCGAAGCCCATCAGACTGCCCTGGAATACTTCGTCCTTGTGGACCAACTGGAGGCTCTGGTCAACCAGAACCGTGTGGACGAGGCCCGCACGCTGCTGGCTACTACCATGAATCCTTTGTATGACCGGCATGCCGCGGCGGTTGATCGAATTGTGATTCGCGCCAACGTGGAGGCGCGTGCCGCCGAGGCGCAGGCAGCCCGTTCGGTTGATATCTATACGTTTACGGTGGTGGCAATCGGGCTTCTTATCTTGTTTTTCGAGGCTGTGTTGTCCTGGTTTTTTGCGAAGGGAGTCTCCGCTCAGGCCATGAAGCTGGCCAAGTCAGAAGAATTGCTGCGCGCCAGCGAGGGATTGTACCGTTCGACCTTCGATCAGGCTGCGGTCGGGATTCTTCATATTTCATTTGGAGGAGAGATTCTCCGATCCAATGCACGTTTTGCCGAGATGATCGACTATCCGGTTGAGGAGATCCCCGGTAAAACGCTTCACCAACTGACTCCCGAAGAGCATCTCGCTAAGAGCGATGAGGCGCTCCAGCAGTTAGTCGGTGGTGTGTCCAGTCGAATCGGTTTAGAGAAGCCGTATCTCCGCAAAGACGGATCTCTGACATGGGTGAAGTTATCGTCCTCTGTTCAGCGCGACAGTAGCGGGCAACCAATTTTCATTGTTACCTTCGTGGAGGACATCAATGAGCGCAAGGCTGCGGAAACGCGCCTCGCAGCAGCAACGGCAGAATTACAGATAAGCGAATCACGCTACCGGGAGATCTTCGATGGAGCGCTTGAAGGAATCTACCGGACAAGTCCCGAGGGAAGGGCCCTGCTCGCCAACCCCGCGCTGGCAAAGATGTTGGGCTACGACTCGCCGGAAGAGACACTTGCCAAGGTTACAAATTCAGCCAACAGCGTTTGGGCGATTCCGGATGAGCGGGCACGCTATTTGCAACTGCTGGAAGAGCGCGGTGAAATCCGAGGATTTGAATGCCGGTATAAGCGCAAGGACGGCACGATAATCTGGATCTCGCTGAATGGCAAGAAGGTTTGCGGGCCGGCAGGGAAGACTCTTTACTACGAGGGATTCATCGAAGATATTACCGAACGCAAGCTGGCGGAAGCCAAGCTCCGCGAAAGAGATGAGCGGCTGGCCGAAGCAAATGCGGAATTACAGATAAGCGAATCACGCTACCGGGAGATATTTGACAGCGCACTCGAGGGGATCTTCCGTTCGAGTCCTGAAGGCAAGTCACTGCTTGCGAATCCTGCACTTGCGAGAATGCTCGGCTACGACTCGCCGGAGGAGATGCTTCACCAAGTCGCGGCGGTTAGCGTTTGGGTCGATCCGAACGAGCGGGCACAGTGTTTGCGCCTCCTGGAAGAGCACGGCACGATTCTGGGCTACGAGTGCCGGTACAAACGCAAGAAAGGCGAAGCTATCTGGGCCTCTCTCAATTGCAAGAGAGTTATTGGACCGGCAGGGGAGACACTTTACTACGAAGGATTCATCGAAGATATTACCGAACGCAAGCTGGCGGAAGCCAAACTCCGCGAGAGAGATAAGCGGCTGGCCGCGGCAACGGCAGAATTACAGAAAAGCGAATCACGCTACAGGGAGATATTCGATGGAGCGCTTGAGGGGATCTACCAGATAAGTCCCGAGGGAAGAACCCTGCTCGCCAATCCCGCGATGGCGAAGATACTGGGCTATGACTCGCCGGAAGAGGCGATTGCCACAATTACAAACACGGTCGAGTACGTTTGGGTGGATCCGGATGTGCGGGCACGCCATGTGCGGCAACTGGAAGAGCGCGGTGAAAGTCGAGGATTTGAATGCCAGTTTAGGCGCAAGGACGGAACGATCATTTGGGTTTCGCTGAATGGCAAGAAGGTATGCGGGCCAGAAGGGAAGACTCTTTACTACGAAGGATTCTTCGAAGATATTACGGAGCGCAAGCTGGCGGAAGTCAAGCTTCGCGAAAGAGATGAGCGGCTGGCCGAAGCTGAGCGTTTGGCATATATGGGGAGTTCAAGCTGGGACCTGGACTCCGATACTATGACCTGGTCTCAAGGCATGTATGCGATCACGGGGAGAGAGCCAGGTACTCCAGCTCCGAGCTTCAACGAGCGAGAAGAACTATACACCCCGGAAAGCTGGGCGCGACTGAAAGCGGCAGGCGAGCGGTTGTTAGCAACGGGTGAGCCGTTCGACGTGGAGGTGCAGATGCGGCGAGCGGATGGCGCTTTACGTTGGACGCGGGCCCATGGTGTCGCCATTCGAAACGAGGCTGGGCGGATTTGTCGAGTCGCCGGCACTTTGCGGGATATAACAGGCCAGAAGCGGGCAGAGATGAAGCTCCGCGACAGCGAAGAACAATTTCGCTCGACCTTCGAGCAAGCGGCTATCGGCATCGTTCATGTTTCGTTTGAAGGTGAGATTCTGCGGTGCAACAGACGGTTTGCCGATATCATCGGGTATTCCCTGGAAGAAGTTCTGGGCAAGAACTTCCTGGAGTTCACGCCTCCGGAGTATATGCCCCGGAGCAGTCAACTCCTCTCCGAGCTGGGCAAAACTGCCGCTGGAGCGGGCGGTCTGGAGAAACCCTACCTTCGAAAGGATGGAAGCCTGACCTGGGTGAACCTGACCTCTTCCGTCCAACGCGACGGGAAAGGGAAACCACTTCACCTGGTAACGTTCGTGGAGAGCATCGACGCCCGCAAGGCGGTTGAGCAGAATCTGGCGGCGAAAGCAGAGGAACTGCGGGCCAACGAAATCCGTTACCGAACGGTGTTCCAGACAACTCTCGATACCATCGCAATCACTCGTTTGAGTGACGGCACGTATCTCGATGTGAACCAGGCGTTTCTCGATGCCTCGGGTTATACGCGCGAGGAAGTCATCGGACACAACTGGAGGGAGCTGAACGTTTGGGTAAATCCACGGGAGCGGGAGCAGCTCGAGGAGGATCTTCGGCGGACTGGAAGTTGCCGTGATCTCGAAAGCCAATTTCGAAAAAAGAACGGAGAGATACTGTGGGGTTTGGCTTCAGCATCCATTGTTGAGATTGACGGCGTTCCCTGTCTCGTCGCGGCAGCACGGGATATCACGGAAGCAAAGGACGCAGTCAAGATGATCAGAGACCTGGCTTATTACGACCAGTTAACCCACCTCCCGAATCGTCGCTCTCTGCTGGATCACCTCCATCAACCTAATTCCTCCCCCAGTCGCAAGCGGGCGCTCTTATTTGTGGACCTCGACAACTTCAAATCTATTAACGACGCTCTAGGGCATCGCACCGGTGACCTTTTGTTGCAAGAGGCAGCGATCCGCCTTACTGAGTCCGTCCGCGGAGACGGCACCGTGGCCTGCCTGGGTGGCAATGAGTTTGGGGTGCTGCTCGAGAACCTCGGCGAGGTTGCTGAGGATGCTGCCGCGCAGGCCAGAATTGTCGCGGACAGAATCTTCGCGGCTGGCAGTGTGCCCTACGTGCTTGACGGCGAAGAGTGTCATTGCCCTCCGAGTATTGGCATCACTGTATTTGGAAGCGAACCAGAAAGCGAGCAAGAGGCCCTGCAGCAGGGTGCGATAGCGATGTCTTTGGCTAAGAGGGCAGGCCGCAAAAAGATTCGCTTTTTCTCCCCGGCCTTGCAGGCTGCCGTCAATTCTCGCGTTTCGATGGAAAATGGCCTGCGCCGAGGCCTCATGGCGGACCAGTTTCTGCTTTATTTTCAGCCCCAGGTGAGAGAGAACCAACTAGTCGGCATGGAGGCACTTGTTCGGTGGCAGCATCCGAAGCAAGGCTTGCTAAGCCCCGGAGCCTTCATCGCCCTGGCAGAGGAGACTGGGACGATCCTGGCTTTGGGAGATTGGGTGCTAGAGCAATCTTGCATGCAGTTAGCAACATGGGCTCAGAGACGAGAATCGGCTGACATCCCTGTTGCCATCAATATTAGTGCACGGCAGTTCCACCAACCAGATTTTGTCGAGCGCGTGCTGGCGGTCCTCGATCACACCGGGGCCAACCCAAGAAATTTGAGGCTGGAATTAACGGAAAGCTGTTTGGCAGATGATCTTGGAGACGTCATAGACAAGATGGTGCAGCTAAAGTCACACGGATTAAGGTTCTCATTGGATGATTTCGGTACCGGCTATTCATCTCTCGCCTACCTAAAACGATTACCCCTGGATCAATTGAAGATTGATCGGGCGTTTGTCCAGGACATCCTGGTCGATCCTGCGAGTGCAGCGATAGCACAAGCCGTGATCGCGATGAGTCGCGCGATGGGGTTCTCTGTAATTGCTGAGGGAGTGGAGACCGATGAACAGCGCAAGGCACTTCTTGACCTCGGCTGCGATACATTCCAGGGCTACCTGTTTGGCCGCCCACTTCCCGTGGAGGAATTCGAGACTCGGTGGGTGCATCTAGACAAGCACGTGATTGCCAAGAATCCGTAAAAAGACTCAAAAAGGTTGGGTGGTACTGATCATCGCTGACGAACCGCCATCGGCAGTAGCACATGATTGATTCCATGTCACCGATTCAAACCCGCTCGACGACAGCAAGATTTGCCACGTTGTCTGAAGCAGCTTCTCTCTGGACCACTTCCACCCGATTCCGGCCACCCCGCTTGGCGGCGTAGAGTGCGCGGTCTGCGGCGGCTACCAGCTCTGCAGGAGTGTCAGGCCATTCCGGAGTTGCGGTAGCGACGCCTATGCTCACCGTTAGGATCGGCGCGGTCGACGCTGCAGGATGTGGAAGTTGGAGTCTTGCGATTGCCGACCGCACCGACTCCGCGATGTGTGCGGCATCCTCCACGTCAGTTCCCGGCAGGACCAAGGCGAATTCCTCGCCGCCGCAGCGTGCGGCTATGTCCGTCGTACGCCTGGCACTTCGGGTTAGTTCCGCAGCCAACAAGACCAGGTATTCATCGCCTCTCTGGTGACCAGCGGAATCATTGAGGGCCTTGAAGTGATCTACATCAAGAATCAGCAGGGAGACTGGGGCACCGGTCCTCTTCAGGCGAGCGTATTCGCGCTTGAGTGCTCGATCGAACACTCGCCTATTGGCCAGCCCGGTAAGGGGATCGGTGGACGATAGCCGCAGCAGATCGTCATTTGCGCGCTGCAGGTCTGCCGTCTTCTTTTCGACCAGGCGGAGAAGCTCGCGTTCCCTTCTTTTCGCTCCCAGCATCCGCAGCCGAATCAACCCGGCGATTGCCGACAAAGGGATGAGGCCACATGTCAGCAGGAACCACCAAGTTTTATACCACGGAGTGAGGATTTCAAACGAAAACTCTGCTCTGTGCGGACTCCATGCGCGATCGCTTTGGCGCGCTTCTATGTCCAGTCGATATCGTCCGGGCGCGAGTTGCGCAAACTGCAATTCTCTTTGGGTTGTCTCAACCCAGGTTGAATTCGCGCCCTCCAACTGGTAGCGAAAGACAACATTATTATCGCGATCGACATTGAGCGCGGAGTACCTTGCGACGAGAGAGTTAGAATGGATGGCGAAAGATGGAGTGAGCTGCCCGGAAACATCCGCGCCTCCAATCATGAGCTTCGTGAAGACAACATTGATCGGAGTTTCCGGTGCGTTCTGCGAAAGGGGTCGGTAACGAGAGAGGCCGCCGCTGGTACCAATCCATACTGTACCATCCGGCTCTTCGGCAAATGCGTTTAGGTCGCAGTCGTCCCAGGTCAATCCATTGGTAGTATCGAAGTGACTCCAATGGGAGCCGTTCCATACGTCTACGCCCCGTTCTGTTCCCGCCCACAGCCGGCCCAACGCATCGAAGTCAAGGAAATACACCAGGCCGTCGGTGCCCGGTCTCTGAACGGACCTATCGATGGTCACGCCGCGAGCGGTTGGATGAATGCGGTCGATGCCGCCCCCGTAGCGGTAACCGATCCACACAGTGCCATTCGCGCCAGCGCCCAGGGAAAGCACTTCCAGATTACTGAGGCCGTCCTCGCGCTTATAGTTCTTCCAACTCTCGTCAACATGGTGAAACAGTCCGTCGGCACCGCCCGCCCATATGGTGCCATCGGTTGCTTCCGCGACCGCCCAAAAGCGGGTGGCCGGCAGTTCGGTTACGCGCGAGAACTTCCGGTAGGGAGCGGTTGCCATGAACAAGCCAGCGTTGGTGGCGACCCAAAGCCGCTGTTCGCGATCGAACCGCAATGTATAGGCTGCGTTGGTTGAAAGACCCTGCCTTTCCGCAAACCACTGCACGCGGCCAGTTCGCGCATCCATTCGGGCAGCGCCACGCGTTTCTGTGCCAATCCACAAATCCCCGTGAACATCGGCTTGTACACTGTGGACCTGAAAACCGCTTAGCCCCGGAACCCTAGTCCAGACGATGCCGTATTGGCGGGGTGACCCGTGAAGCAGCCCACCCTCAGTTGCGACCCAGAGGGACCCATCGGGCCGCGGCAGGATCTCATATACCGTATCGCTTGCAAGTCCGCTCGCGACCGAATAGCTCTCCCATTCCCTGTACCCTTGCCACTGGGCGAGGCCGCGGCCCGCCAAACCAATCCACAGAGAATGCTGGCGGTCCTCAAAGGCCGAGTACACTGTTCCGTGCAGGCCACTGGATCGGTCGATCTTCTGCCAGCCTTGCTCACCGTGGATGAGCAAGCCATATGGGGAAGGGAGGAGAATCCGCCCACCGGCATCGATTGCGGGGACGCCGCCGATTGCGGTGGGCGCGACAGGCAAATCCGGCTCACGAAACCTGGTCTGGCCGAGTGGCAATTCGAACATGCCAGAGTTCTGCACTCGCACCCAGAGATTGCCGCGCCCGTCCTTTCGAATCTCCAGCAAGGCACGATCGGGAAGCCCGCTCTCGCGTCCGAGAGCTCGAGTTCCCCTGTTATCCATGCGGCACAGTTCATGTCCGCATCCGTACCAGACGACATCACCATCCAGCAAGATGCCGTCGACACTTGGTCCGGACGTTCCGGGGGTCTGGGGGAACGATCGCATATCGAGTTGGTCATTTCCGGGTTCGGAATACAACTCCACAAGGCCGGAATCCGTTCCGATATATGTGTGCCCTTTTCCATCCGACTGGATTCCCTGGCCCCAGCTAACTGTCTTGAATGGGACCCGAAGTTTCTCGAAACCCGAACCTGCCAGACGGTAGAGTCCGAAGTCTCCGCCGACCAATAGAGAGCCATCAGGGGCGTCGCCAAAGGCAGCGCCTGAATTGGACGGGAGCCCCTGCGCCCGTCCAAATTCTTCGAAGCGCTCTCCGTCGTAGCGGAAGACGCCGTTTTCTGTGCTCACCCAAAGGAAGCCGACGCGGTCCTGGTATATCTGGCGAACGGCGAGATTGTTGAGACCTTCGGCAACCCCAAAATAGCGGAAGCTGAACTCCTGAGCGCGTAGGACCCCGCACATCAGCAGAAGAAGAGCAAGCTGCGCCAGGCGGGCCAGCAATCTCCCCAGAGGGGCTGCGCTTCGAGCGTCTCGTTCACAAGGTTCTTGATCACCAGCCACCTCGTTTGCCAGAAACTCTGCGACTTCCGTGGCCTCTGCAAGGGTCTGGACGTATGGATAGACGGTCCTGGCAAGTTTGAGGAGGTTGACAGATTTCTTTTGCCGGGCTACCGCGCGGAGCTGCGCCTGGGCACCTGGCGACAGGGAAAGGAAGAGTGCGAGTACTTCATCCATGTTTTGCTCCGTGGGTTGCGAAACTCTGCGCCGTGGCCTCTTCTGTTGTCATTACTGATCCATCGCAAGCCAAGTTTTTTCAAATTCTGCTAGAGGAAGGGGGGGATCGAACAGGTATCCCTGGTAGGCTTGGCAACCCAGACAGGAGAGGGTGTCCCTTTGCCAATCAGTCTCGACTGCCTTGGCAATAACGGACATGCCTCTCAGGCGGCTAAGCGAAACGATGGATTCCACGGCAGCCTTGCTGGTCTCGTCCAGTGAGAGATTCTGGACGAAATAACGGTCCACTTTCAATTCGTCCAAGGGTACGCGATTGAGGAATGCCGGTAACGTATCGCTGTGCCCACAGTCGTCAAGGGAGAATGTGACACCATGAGCTTTGAGGGCAGATACCTTTGTGATGGCACCCTCTATGCCATCAATAAGCACTGTCTCAGTGATTTCCAACTTCAGATTGCGTGGGCTGGCCCCCGTGCGACTGAGGACTGCGAGTACTTTCTCGACAAAGTTCGGCTGCCAGAATTGGAGCGGGCTTATATTGACTGCGATGACGAGAGCGAAGCCGGCGATCTGCTTTTCCCAAGCAGCGATCTGCGCACAAACTGTTTCCAACGCCCACATGCCCAAGGGCAGGATTAGACCAGTCTCCTCCGCCAAAGGCATGAACTCAGCGGCTTCTAGAACCACTTGATCTCGACGATACCAGCGGACCAAAGCCTCGGCTCCGATTAGTCCGCTGGAACTTACTTGAGGCTGGTAGTAAATCTGGAATTCTCTCTGTGAGATTGCGTAACTGAGTTCCTCCTCCATTGCCTTGTATTTGGTGAATGACCCTTCTTGAGCCGCCACGCACACATCGAGCGAGCGAATCGTCCCGCTGGCAGGCATTTGGCGATTGGACAGCGCGGGGGGGGTGTCAGGTTCAATGGTTCGACTTGCTTCTTCAATTGTCCTGGCGGGAGTGGTATGCCTGGCGACCCAAACCGTGCAAGCCAGACCGTCGAGATCGACCAGCGATGCGGAAAGCTGCACCCAGAGCGCCTCGCCATTCTTTCTTCTGAAGGGGACAGTCTCGTCTCGAAACTGCGATTTCTCAACCAGCAAATCGGTCAGGTTACGCCAGTTTTTCGGATCCATCCAGACGACGCTTTGACCGATCACTTCCTCGCGGTCATATCCTAGGCCATCGAGGAAGGCCAGGTTTCCGTCGATCAATGTGCCGTTATCCAGCCTGCTAATTGCGACACCATCTCGACTGGTCTCGAGCACGGTCCGGTATAGCAGTTCGATGGCTTGGGAATTCTTTTGGGACACAGTGAGTTGCTTATCGGCAACTTTGTCAGTCTTGAATTCTCTGACCGGCGGGAAATCCTGTCTGGGCTTTCGGCGGGTCACGAAGTCAAATCGGAGTGATTCGTGGTCGAGGCACATGAAATCTTTATCTTTCATGTCCTCTACTGAGGGGCGCGAGCTCATTGCATTCGACATTTCAAGCTCCGTTTATGCGAGTATCCCGTGACATGCTTTGAATGACGAAGGTCGAGACCTGCGCTGTTCTGCACATATATATCGGTCATTGAGGTCTGGGTTTCTAGTCGTCGGAGTCGTCCGCAAAGGAGGCGGGGCAGTTACCATGGAAACCTCTCCTTGTCCCCAGTGAGCGATGGATCATATCTTATTTTTCTTCAGTCGCTTACCTAGGTAGTGGTTCCGCAAGAACTCCCGTGAATCAGTCCTTTTTTGGAAAAGGGGACGACGCCGCGATTAACGGTTCGCAATTGAAGACATGTGGCGAGGTGTACCAATGCCCAGGATCTGAGGGCTATCGGCACAGCACCTCAGCCTTGAAAACCCGCCTGCTGCGCACTTTTTGCCCAAGCGCACAGCAGGCTAAGGTGGCCCTTGCGTCACGGTCAACCCGTTACACGGAGTTAGTAACATTTGGGAAGACAGCTACGTACTCGCTTGTAGAGCAATACAGTGACCAAACGCTCGGGAAAGACCCTACCGGTTTGAAGCTGATTCTTTTCGTTGGAGATAGCAGCCGTGACCAGTTGGGGAGCACCACATTCGGCTTTGGTTCAATTGTCCAGATTCTGGACAATCCGGCGGAAATCGTCTATTGTTCAGACTGCTCTTCTGGAAGCGCATCGGTCATCGAGCCGCCGCAACTTGGTCACGATTCTCCCGAAACCGAGCACCGCAACTGATCCGCAAGTGACAGGCAAGCGATGAAAGATCGAGTGCTGGTAGTTGAAGACGACGCGTCGATGGGTGATCTCCTGATCGACGCATTGACCTTTGATGGCTTTGAGGTTGCCAGAGTCGACAATCTCGCTAAGTCCTTCTCAGAGGTACTGAAATCACCGCCCAACGTTATCCTGGCCGACTACCAACTGCCAGGAGGAACCGCATTCGATCTGCTCGAATGGCTCCGTGCCCGGGATCTCCGTATACCTGTGGTTGTTGTAACCGGTCACGCCAGCATTGACTTAGCGGTGGAAGCGGTAAAAGCCGGAGCAGATCAGTTTATTGCCAAGCCGGTCGACATCGGGTATCTGACTACTGTGTTGACGCGCACCCTGGAGAACGCCCGGAATCAGCAGAAGACCCTAGCGGCCAAGCTCGAGCGAAGCCGTTATGAACGGAATCCCTTTTTGGGCAACAGTCCGGCGATTCTGGAATTGAGGAAAACGGCGCAAAGGGTTGCAGAGGCTAACAGCACCACTGTATTGATTCAAGGAGAAACGGGCACCGGCAAAGGCGTGTTGGCGCGTTGGCTGCACAAGAATGGGCAGCGGTCCGACCAATCATTTGTCGATCTGAATTGCGCAGGATTTTCGCTCGAGTTGCTCGAATCCGAACTCTTTGGCCACAAGAAAGGGGCATTTACCGGTGCGGTGGCAAACAGAATTGGGTTTCTAGAGGCTTCGAATTATGGAACGCTCTTTCTCGACGAGATCGGCGATATGGATTCACAGGTTCAATCCAAGATTCTGAAGGTCGTGGAGGAGAAGCAGTTCTATCGCCTGGGAGACGTTCAAGAACGCAAAGTCGACGTTCAGATCATCGCGGCTACCCATCGCGATTTGAAAAGGAGAGCGGATGAAGGGAAGTTTCGAAGCGATCTTTATTTCCGGATCAGCACTCTTCGCTTGCGCATTCCCCCTCTGCGCGAACGTGCCGGAGATATTCCGATTCTGACAGACAGGCTACTCGAGCAATTGAGCAATGACATGCAGCGTGGTCCGTTTCGGATATCGGACAGCGCGCGGCACACACTGCAGAACTACTCATGGCCGGGAAATATTCGTGAATTGCGCAATGTTCTCGAACGAGCGGCTCTTTTATCCGATGACAGGACCATCCAAAGGACCGGACTTGAGTTGGAAACTTCTCCGACGTCTGAGTCTCCGGCTCAAGCCGTCACGCCGAACTTGACCCTTAGGGAAATGGAAAGACGCCATATCCTCCAGGTGCTTGCTTCCGAGGGAGGCAAAGTTGCGCAAGCTGCCCACGTTCTCGGTATGCCGAGGAGTTCTCTATACGTCAAAATCCGCGAGCACGGACTCTGAATCAACGGCGCCGGGCACTGCTGGTGCGGGAGACGGCGAGAGCGCATGAGTTGCCGGACAGTGAGGAGACATCGAAGGAGATGGTTCAGACCGGTAAAGGAAACAAAGAAGCCCAGCGGCTGAGCCAGCTTTACGATGCTCTCCGACAGGTAAACCACGCGATTGCACGTGCCGCTACGCACGATGAATTGTTCGAGGCGGCCTGCAGGATCCTAGTGGAATACGGCGGATTTATCGAGTCGTTCGTGGGCTTGGTCGACCCATACAGTAAGCAACTCGTGCTGGTCGCGCACGGTGGGGAGCATGCATCGTTTTTTGGCAGCCCGGGCATATACGCGGATGACCGTCCGGAAGGTCGCGGCCCGACGGGGGTCGCTCTGCGAAGTGGGGAGCCATATATTTGCAACGACTACTTCAGCGATCCGGCCACGTCACCGTGGCGGAGTCAGGCTACCAAGCACGGCTTTCGTGCCTCAGCAACTTTCCCCATCCGGACCAAGGGCGCGATTGTAGGGGCCCTCATAGTTTATTCAGTGGCCATCGGGTGTTTTCAGAGCCGCGAGATCCAACTTCTTGAGGAAGCCGCCGGAGATATCTCGTTTGCGCTAGACAAGTTCGTTCTTCAGTACCAACATGTGAAATCGGAAGAAGCCACCAGGCGGCTTGCGACAATCGTCAACTCAAGCAACGATGCAATCATCAGCAAGTCCGTCGACGGCATCATCAATACCTGGAATCCCGCAGCGGAGAGAATGTTCGGATATCCGGCGACAGAGATATGTGGCCAACACATATCTATTCTTTTTCCGCCAGACCGGCTTGGCGAAGAAATAGAGTTAGTCCGCCAGGTCAAGGCTGGAGAGCAAATTGTCGACCTTGACACAGTACGTATTCGTAAAGACGGTCGGCTGATACCTGTTTCTCTCACTGTTTCCCCTCTTGTTTCGTCCACTGGAGAGGTGGTGGGTATGTCGACGATAGCGCGCGATATCTCAGCTCGCAAAGCCGTGGAGTCCTCGCTGGGGGAGGCACAGGAGCAACTTCTGCAGGCCCAGAAGATGGAGGCTGTTGGTCTGCTTGCAGGAGGGATTGCACACGACTTCAATAATGCTCTAGGAGTGATTCTTGGCTACTGTGAGTTGCTGGAGCGACGGCTCGCTTCGGACGAACTTGGTCTGCAATTTGTGAGACAGATACATGACGCGGAGCGGCGTGCGGCTTCGTTGACACGTAACCTGCTGGCGTTTAGTCGTAGGCAATTGCTCCGCCCAGAGACACTGAACCTGGCAAACGTTGTGGAGGCGATGGAAGAGATGCTTCGCCGCCTGATCGGCGCGGGTATCAACCTGACCATCTCATGCAACTCTGGCGCAAACAACATAAGAGCTGACCGCGGGCAGGTGGAGCAGATATTGATGAACCTGGTCATAAACGCGCGAGACGCGATGCCTGAAGGCGGCGCGTTGACCATTTCCGTTGAAACTGTCGAGGTGGGGCCGGAGAAAATCGAAAAACACCCAAATCTGAAGGCTGGAAGGTGGGTCCTGCTAACGGTTGCAGATACGGGCTGCGGGATCGACCCATCCGTGGCGGCTCACATCTTCGAGCCGTTTTACACGACTAAAGACGCCAGCAAGGGGACAGGCCTCGGTCTGTCTACTACATTCGGCATCGTTAAGCAAAGTGAGGGAGAAATAAGCCTGGAAAGTAAAGTTGGTATAGGAACTACGTTCAAGATCTATCTTCCTTCCTCCGAAGCGGCCATTAAGCCACAGCCTGCCAAACAACTCGCTCTCAAGATGGCGAGTGGTTCCGAGGCAATTATGGTCGTCGAAAATGATGAAGTTCTGCGTGGCGTTCTTTGCATCTCTTTGCGTGGGCACGGATATCAAGTGTTCGACACGGGCGACCCTATCACGGCGATCTCATTTATGAGCCGGCGCGATCCTCCGATTGACGTGCTGGTGACAGACGTCGTCATGCCGGACTTCAGTGGTCCTGAACTGGCTGATCGGCTACTGATGAATCATCCGGATCTAAGAATCGTCTTTATCTCAGGCTATACAGGTGAGTTGATGGGTGGGTCCAGGGTTGGGGGCCCAGGCACTGCTTTGTTGGAAAAGCCCTTCACTGCCAAGGACTTGCTGCTTGCGATCAGGGAGGTTCTAGCTTCAAACGTCAACCCGCGTCAAGCCGCGCCGCGATAACTGAGTTCGGAACTCATCCGCACACTCTCGAATTCCTCCCCGGGGTGACGGCCGGCCAAGCAGGTATCCTTGCAATAACTTACAATCGAGACTAACCAACACATCCTTCTGCTCTTCGATATCTACTCCTTCGGCGAACGATGGGGCCGGACTGGATTTTAATTCTGGCTGCGGATCCATTGAAATGCTGCTTGAGCTTTGCCGATAGTGACGAAGCAGGAAATGATCTCGGGTTCCCGATGAACAGCTCCTAGCCGAATTAAACAATAGGATGGTCGGTTATGACAATGATTCTAAAGTTCTTGCGAGCTACTGCCGCGTGTGTCGCTCTCACAATGCCTTCGGCCGTCTTCGCCCAACAAATTGCCCTCAATAATGACACCCCCGCCCTCGCCGACTCAAGTGACTCTTCAGGGAAAGCGGTAACCGCGGTGAGCGCGCCTGCCAGCCCCTCGTCTTCGATTCCCTCGTGGGAAACCAGCTTAGATCGTTGGTTTGACGTCAACACCCTTAACTACGGCTCGCGCTATCGCAGCACACTGGATGTCGACGGAGCCCGCAGTTTCAGCCAGGGTCAGCAGCGGTTGATCGCCGACGGCAAGTTCAAGTTCGACCAGGATGGCCGGTACGGAATCGGCTTCCACCTCTCAAGCGGCCGCTACTTCAACTGGGCGTATACATCCTTCATTGGCGGCGGAGAGACAAAGTTCATCAACAACGTCGAAGCGAATATGTCGCCGACTCAGCTCTACATCATGAATGTCGCGCCGTTCCAGCCGGGCTTCTTCGACGCAGATGGGGTTGAACTCTATTTCCGCCAAGCCTACCTGACGGCACAGCCGATCAAGGGAATTGAGTTTCAGTTCGGCGGCCTCGGAATCGATCGCGGAGTCAACACCGAAGCCACAAGCTACGATGATGATGGTTACATCTCCGGTGAGCGGGTTTCGATCAAGCGGCCCAAGCTGTTCTTCCTCAGCGAGATTTCGTATACGCGCGCGTTTATCGGAGACAACTACACACCCAATTTTTTCGCTCGTGGCGAACGCCTCGCCATCTCGAACTACCGTCAGATCCTGGGACGGAAGGACTTTGGCAAGAGGGTTTCCGTCTCCGCCGACTACACTTATTCCGAGCCTCAGTTCGGCGCTTTCTACCTGAAGACCGTCCGCGAGGCAATCTTCGCCGATATCCATCAGAGCAAGGTTTTCGATACGGTTCGCTATGAAGCCTATCAACGGCTCAATGCGGGCAACTACGCAACTGGCTATCCCTTCCCCGCCGGCCGCGGATCTGCCCTGACAGTGAGCAAGAACTTCAAGCGCTTCTCGTTCGAGGCCGGGTTCGCCGATATCGATCTCAACTACATCACCAACATGGGACTGGACGTGCAAGCCCTGATTCTGGGACTTACCGTGAATGGCGATCAGTACGGCGTCGGCAACAGGTGGTTTGTGCGCCCGACGATTCATCTGACCAAGTCCCTGAGCCTGGTAGGCGGCTACAGCCATCTCTACAGTGTTGGCGTCGAGCCCCCCGTACCGACGGCCATTTGGAATGGACAGGCTCTCACCGCAGGGTTCGTGATTGACGGCAAGAAGCTGTTCTTTCATTCGTCTGAGGTTCACTAGACTTCCGCTCGCAGGGGAGTGCTGAAAACAAGGCTGCATCGCCAATCCAGGGCTTTGGCGATGCAGCCCCTGTTGCCCGTCATTCCTGCTTCAGAGTGTGAAACGCTTCCGCCCTGGGGCTATGGGCCGGCTGCGCAGGCAAGAAGAATGGCAGCAAGAGAGTTCGCCGGTAATATCAGGTTTCGCATCACAAGCCCAGCCCTGAAGGGGAAATACAGTGAAGCGCTTCTCAATTAAGACAAAACTTTTCGGCGGGATTGCAGCTCTACTGGCTCTGTGCCTGATGCTGTTGGCCCTCGTCATTATCCAGGCCCAGAGTACCAATGAGCGAATGGATATGATCCTGCATCGATACAACGAGAAGCTATCCATAGCCAAAGAGATTCAGCTGGCGACGGTTGAAATGAAGGGAGCGCAGCGCGGGCTGATGCTCTCCTACGAAGCTCAGGATGAGGCTTCGGCTCCCGATTACATCAAGACTTACGAAACCTCAGGCGCGAAACTCGACGATCTTTTCATACGGTTGGCTCCGCTCACGGATACCCCGGAGGAAAGGGACATTCTGGATCAAGTCCGCCAAAACCGGCAGGCCTGGGCGCCCAAATACGCGAACCTGGTGGCGCTGTGCAAAGCGGGGAACATCAAAGCGGCGTATGAACTTCGCAATGAGAACAAGGTTCTCTCCGCGGACATGCTCGCTGCCGCGAACAAGCTGGAGGAACTTCAGAAAAAGGCCCTGGATGTCAACGAAAAGGAAGCGAGCGCCGCAAGCCAACGCGCCATACTTGAGGGCTTTCTATTCGCGTGCCTGACCGTTCCAGTGGGAATACTGGTCCTTCTGACCGTGCATAAGACGGTTATCGGGCTCCGCGAGGCGATCGGGGTGCTCGTTTCAGGTGCGCGGGAAATAGCCGGGGCGGCCTCACAGGTATCCTCGTCTGCCCAGTCACTCGCCCAGGGGGCGTCAAGGCAGGCTGCGTCAATTGAAGAGACCGCAGCGTCAAGCCAGGAGATTCAGTCCATGGCACGAGCCAACGCTGATAATTCTCGCTCAATGGCGGGCTTTGTAGATGAGTCGCAAAAGGAAATCGCGCAGGCCAATTCAGACTTGAGTACGATGGTTCGATCGATGGATGGGATCAATGAATCCAGCGAGAAGATCTCGAAGATCATCAAGGTCATCGATGAGATTGCGTTTCAGACGAACATTCTTGCATTGAACGCCGCCGTGGAGGCTGCGCGAGCAGGCAAGGAAGGCCAGGGGTTCGCCGTGGTGGCGGACGAAGTGCGAAACCTTGCACAACGCTCAGCACAAGCCGCGCATGACACTGCCTCGCTCATTCAGGAATCGATCGACAAAGCGAGTCACGGCAAGGCTCAGGTGGCCCGTGTAGTGGGCTCCATTCGTGCCATCAGCCAAAGCTCAAGCAAGATTTCGTCTCTAGTAGAGGGAATTGCAGCTGGTAGCGCGGAAGAGTGTCGCGGACTCGACCAGATTGGGAAGGCAATTACGCAAATGGAGCACGTAACGCAGACGACCGCAGCCAACGCGGAAGAGAGCGCGGCGGCCTCCGAAGAACTGAACGCGCAATCGGAAACGATGAGCAATCTGGTGCAGCAATTGAACATGCTGGTCAACGGATCGAGCGAGTCGACGGGCCATGCGCGCTTTGGCGAGCACGAGCATACGCCTGGATATTCGTCCGCCTCGTCGCGGTTTGCTGCTTCCTAGTCACATGCCATAGTCGGCTAGCCAGGTCTCTCTTAGCTTGCCGTCCACCGCCAGACCAAATCGAAACGAGGCAGACAAGATGCATCCCGCCCAGGAACTTCGCAAGCAATTGGCCGTTGGCGCTCAACTGCAGCCGTTTATCGGAGTGTTCGACTGCTTTTCGGCCAGCATCGCCGCCTCTTACTCGCAAAACCTGTTCGTTTCAGGCTTCGGCGTGGCGGCCAGTTTCTACGGTCTGCCCGACGTGGGCTACATCGCCTGGTCCGATATGGTACAGACCGCGTGGCGCATCCGGCAGATTCTCCCTTCGCACAGGCTGCTGGTGGACATTGACGACGGATACGTCGACGCCCACACTGCCTGCCATGTCGTACGGCAGCTTGATCGGATGGGGGTGGCGATGGTGATGCTTGAAGACCAGGCCCGCCCAAGACGCTGCGGTCATGCAAGCGGCAAGCTGATCCTGCCGCTCGAAACCTATATCAACAAGCTCGAGGACGTACTCGATTCCTGCGAAGACATACTTGTGCTGGCGCGAACGGATGCCAGCGGCGAGGAGATCTTGCGCCGAGTCGAGGCCATATCCGCTACTTCAGTCGACGTCCTTATGGTGGACGGGATCCGCTCGCTCGAGATGCTGCGACGCGTGCGAAACAGTACCAATAAGCCCATCCTCTTCAACCAGATCTGCGGTGGAAGGAGCCCCCGTCTTTCTTTTCAGCAGTTGCGCGATGCGGGCGTCAACATGGTGCAGTACTCCACGCCGCTGCTCTTTGCCGCGCAGGCCGCGATGAGCCGAGCTCTCGATGAACTATGCCTGGACGACGGACTACTGCCCGACATTAAAACAGATGGCATCGTTGGAGTGAAGGAATGCACCAGCCTGCTCGCAGCCAATGTTCCGGAAAACCGGCTGCGCGCAGTCGCGTCCACAATGGAAGCTTAGTCAGCTAGAGCGGTTTTCCTGTCCGTGACGAATTTGAGGGAGCGCGAGGTGGCTCTTCCCGTAGGCAAAGAGCCACTTAGCGGTTCCTCTGTCAGCAGAAGTGTCCGTTGATCCTTCTATTCAGAAGCCGCGCTCATGATGGCGGCGGGAATCCGGAGGAGGGAAACGACGCGATCCGCAGCGCCCAAGCGAATTGCCTCTCGGGGCATGCCAAACACCACGCAACTTGCCTCATCTTGGGCGATGGTGCGCGCACCGGCTTCCTTCATGCGGAGCAGTCCCTGGGCGCCATCGGCACCCATTCCGGTGAGCAACGTGCCCACGGCGCGATCGCCGGCGCATTCGGCCACGGAACTAAAGAGAACATCGATCGACGGCCGCTGGTAACAAACCTTGGGTCCGCTCTTGATCTTGACGCGATATCCGCTGTTTGACTCGCACAACACCATGTGAAAGTTTCCGGGAGCGATCAGGGCCGTGCCCGGTTGAACAGGATCACCGTCACAGGCCTCCTTGACGTTGATGGAGCACAAACGGTTAAGCCTATCGGCGAACGCGCGCGAAAACACTGGCGGGATGTGCTGGGCGATTACGATGCCCGGAGCATCTTTGGGCAGACGAGTCAATATCTCCTCAATCGCTTCGGTTCCGCCGGTGGATGCTCCAATCGCCAGCACGGTTCCCGGCCTGGATTGAGAGCTAGGGATAGAGTGTGACGGAGCAGGCTCTGCCTTCACTGGAGACGGGGCAGGTGTCTCGCGGCGCACTTTTGCCAAAGCCGCCGAGCGGATCTTTGCTGCCAGGTCTTTGCGCAACTCGCCGACGGAATACGGGCCTCCGGGTTTTGCCAGGACTTCCACGGCGCCGATTTTCAACGCATCGAGGGCCACTTGGCAGGAGGTCTGTCCGAGGGAGCTGACAATGATCACCGGCATTGGATGGAATTGCATGAGCTTCTTGAGAAAGGTCAGCCCATCCATGCGCGGCATTTCGATATCGAGGGTTAGAACATCCGGCTTAAGGGCGAGGATTTTATCCCGCGCGATGAAGGGGTCCGGAGCCGTGCCGACGACTTCGAGATCGCTCTCCTCGGTAATCGTTTCGCTCAGCATCTTGCGCACGATGGCGGAATCGTCCACGACCAGCACCTTGATTTTGCGGCCGATACTCATCGTGCCTCCTCAACAAGAATCCATGCGAGTAGGGATCCCTCCTCCAGTTCGAGTGTGAGGGAGACAGAGGCGTTTTCCGGCCGGCTGCTTTCGGGCTCGCCGATCTTCGGCTGCGTGAGCTCAAAGAGAACATCTTTCTCGAGGCGACTCAGCACAGAACCGCATACCATATTGGCCAGTTCGCAAATCACCTCGCCGCATTGCTGCTCGTCGATCAATTCCGGATCCTTGCCCAGAAAACTTGCGGCGAGCGATCGGGATGTGTTCATCGAAGCGCAGATCCCGAAACGTCCTGGAGGCGTTCCACGGAAGAAAAGCCCCGCAGCGATGGAATTTTCCATTAGGCCGCAGAGGGCAGAGCTTCCCAGAGGGCTGGTGAAGAACATGCCCTCCAGCACCTCCGCGGCAGATTCGGAGAGAATCTGTTGTAATTCATTACCAGCCATGATTCACCCCCAGCGCGTTTTCAATAGCATCGCGAAGTGTTTCCGGCATGAATGGCTTGGTTACGTATCCGTTGGCTCCGAGGTCCATCATCTGTTGCACGCGGCTTTCGGTCCGATCGGTCGACACGACGATGACCGGTATCTGGCTCAATGATTCATCGGCTTTCATTACGCGCACAAAGCGGTCGCCGTCCATCACCGGCATGTTGATATCGGTAAGAACAACGTCGATCCAATCGGCGCGGAGGACGTCAACGGCCGCCTGGCCGTTCTCTGCTTCCATGTACCGGCCAATCTCGAGGCCCGACATATCGATCACCCGGCGAACAAATGAGCGCATCGCCGGGGAATCATCGACAATCAGAACGTTATAGGCCATCGTAAGTCCTTTCTGGCGCAGCTGCGCCGGCCATTCTTAGAGGCATTCTCTCCCCGCCTTGACTCAACGAGACTTTGCCGGTGGCGACATCGAGGCGAACCGTGCGGGAATCGGTTCCACCAAGATTTTCCGACTGCAACATGACGCCGGCCTTCCAGAGGATTTTCCGCACTGCGAGGCAGTTCCGTTTGCCGATATTGAACACGCCTCGCTCATCCATCATTTGTGCGCCTCCGGCTATGGAAACCAAGAGTCTGCGCTTCTCGGCGCCCTTGGCGTAGGCGCTGTGAAAGAGAAGCGGTATACCGGTATCGGCGAACATGAAGGGGCGATTCTGTGCCTTTTCCCGGTCAATGCCGGACTCGGGCAACATGAAATGGAGCAGACCACCGACGCGCACCATGGGGTCGTGAATCATAACGGCAACACACGAGCCGAGCGCGTAGGTCACGAGTTCGCTCTGCGGATCATCCGTTACCCTGCAATCCGCAATGCCCACCACAATAGATTTATTCATCGTCTGCCCAGGCCCCCGGCTACACGCACATCGCCCTTCCCTGGCTTCCGGTAGATCGCGGGGCGCACATACTGCAACGTGTGCTCTATGCTGTTCAAGCTCTCAGAGTGTCCGATTAAGAGATGGCCACCAGGTTCCAGACACTTTGTCAAGCGGCCGACCACTGCCTGCTGGGTAGGCTTGTCGAAGTAAATCATCACATTCCGGCAAAAAATTACGGGGAAGGGGCCGAATTGCGACAGGCTCTCCATAAGGTTCACGCGCGCGAATTCGACGGCCGCGCGGATATGCGGCTTGACGCGGTAAAAGCCGTTGGACTCCCCTGAGCCCCGCAGTACATAGCGGCGAAGCTGCTGGACGGGGATTCCGTTAAATCGTTCCACAGGATAGGTAGCCTGGCGTGCATGGTCGAGCATGCGCGTGGAGATATCGGTGGCGAGAATGCGTACCTTGCTGAAATTCGTTTCGCCGAGATCGTCCAGCATGTTGAAGGCGATTGAATACGGTTCCTCACCGCTGGAACACGCAGCGCTCCAGATGGCGATGGTGCTTCTCTCGCGCAACGCGGGAAGGATGGTCTGGCTGAGAAACTGAAAATGACCGGCTTCGCGGAAGAAGCTGGTGTGATTGGTGGTAAGCGAGTCGATCAGCTCAGTGAGTGCCGCGCCGGAGGTATCGTCACAAACGAACCGGAAGTACTGGTCGAACGAAGTGAAGTTGAGTCTCCGGATGGTCTTGTTGAGGCGCGCGGAGACCAGCGTCTCCTTGCCATCGCGGAGATTGAGGCCAAACTTTTCATAGGCCAGTTTTTGAATCTTCTCGAATTCGCGCGCAGACAGAGCCTGAATGCCGCTGGATGGCTCCTTGAGGCTCATTACTTCTGCCCCCCGGGGAATACGCCTTCCATATCGAGGATCAGCCCGACACGGCCATCTCCGAGGATGGCACCACCGGCAACTCCCTGAACGTTCTTCAGTTCGTCGCCTAGACTCTTGATCACAACCTCCTGCTTGCCATCTAGATCGTCTACCAGCAAGCAAAACTGCCGCTCCGGGCTTTCAACGACAACCAGGAGACCCTCGCAGAGGTTCTCAGAGCGCGGCTCGACGCCGAAGCGGCGATGTAAGCGCACGACCGGCAAGAGCCGTCCGCGCACCGTGACCATTTCGTTCTTGCCGCCAACGGTGGAGAGCATCTCCGGAGTGGGGCGGAACATTTCCCTGACTGCGAAGATGGGGACGATATAACGATTCGAGCCTACGAGCACAACCAGCCCCTCGATAATTGCCAGCGTTAGAGGCAGCTTCAGGAAGAAGGTGGTGCCACAACCTGGCTTTGACTGGATTTCGATGCGCCCGCGCAGTTTCTGAATCCGCCCGCGCACAACGTCCATGCCAACGCCGCGCCCGGAGATGTCGGTGACCTTGTCGGCCGTGGAGAATCCAGGCTCGAAGATCAGTTGGAAGATCTCGTTTTCGCTCAGTTGCGCATCTTCGAGGATAAGGCCGTTTTGCTTTGCCTTCTTCAGGATCTTTTCCCGGTCAAGCCCGCGGCCGTCGTCGGACAACTCCACCACGATTTGCCCACCCTGGTGGTACGCGGCCAGGCGAATGCGTGCTGTGGGGTTCTTACCAGCAGCGGTTCTGGCGTCCGGCAGTTCGATGCCATGATCGATCGAGTTGCGGATCATATGCATGAGCGGATCGGCGAGTTCCTCGGCGATGGTTTTGTCTACCTCAGTGTCTTCGCCGAATGTCTCAAGCTCGACCTGCTTGCCGGCTCTCCGCGACAAATCGCGGATGAGACGAACAACTCGTTGGAAGGCCTGGCCGATGGGGAGCATGCGCAGGCTCATTGTGGTGCGCTGCACATCGTTGGTGATGCGCGCCAGCTGCGAAAGGTCGCGCTGCAAGCGGCTGTCCGTAGTCCCGCTAAGGCTTTTGTTATGACGGACGAGCGACTGCGCGATCACCATTTCGCCGACCATATCCATGAGATGGTCGAGCTTTTCAGTATCGACGCGGATCGAAAACACTTCCCGAGTCTTGGGGGTTTTCGATTCCGCGGACAGCGCGGACGAAGCTGAATCGCTGGTGGCAGCCGCGGGTTGCGCGGGCGGTTCCGGAGATATCTGCGCAGGCTGTTGCTGCGCCTGTTGCGGTGCTTCTCGCGGCGCCGGTTCCGGCGCGGCCGGGGGAGCCTCGGTCGTCATCGGCTCGCCCGCGGCCGCGGTGCGAATCTCCAACACCAGCCTGGCCCACTCCGAGATCACTCGTGCAGTCTTCGATGCCAGGGCCTCGTCTACGCCGGCGAGTGCCTGTTTGAGAAAGTCCGCACCTTCGAGTACGACATCGACAATCGCAGGCGTAATGGTCAATTTGGAGTTGCGGGCGAGGTCGAGCAGAGTCTCGATCTCGTGGGCAACCTCCTGAATGTCGGGGAACTCCAAGAATCCGGCCAATCCCTTGATGGTGTGGAACCCGCGAAACACCGCGTGGATGGCGTCCATATCCGAAGCGTTCTGCTCGAGCCGGAGCATGTGCTGCTCAATTGCATTTAAGTGCTCGCGCGATTCCATGATGAAATCAGCAACTAGCTCCGGGTCCTGCACCAGCGAGAGGCACTGTGGAGCTGAGTTGTTGCTCTCTTCGTTCGCGGGCGGTGCAGGCGGGCTATTGGGAGCGCTATCGGGATCCAGAATCTGCTGGAGCTGCATAATCTCACAGCTCAGCAATTCTTCGAGCGCCGGCTGCGCTACCTTGCCGTCGGCAGCTCCTGTCAACCTGGATTGAACCGCGGCCGCCTGAGAGAAACCGTCCTTCTTTGCCTGCTTGCACAATGCGATGAGGTCTTGAACCAGGCCGCTGCTTGCGCCGGACAAAGCCAGCCGCGTTGCGAGTTCGTTCACGCGCTCCCGCGGCGCGAGAACTTCAGCAGCTCGATTCATTATCACAGGCATATTACTTCTCCGGATCTCTGAATGGACGGAAAGACTGGTCACCAACAGGCCCCGGATTCCGGGCCTGTTGGGCGGTGAGGAGCGTCGTTTAGAACTCCTGGAACTCGGCTTCGAGCGGGAAGGCGTTTTCGGTCCTGCTCGCCGCAGGCTCGTGCTTCTTCAGGCCGAGAAGGGAGCCCGGTCTCGGAAGGTTCCAGGGCTTACTCTGGCTGCGGACAGCGGAGCTGGCGGTGCGGCGATGGTGAACCAGTCCGGTGGCCGACTGGCCGCTGACCATCGACGTCAAGCGACCGACAACGTCCTTGACCGTCTCCGACTGTGCGGTGAGCTCTTCGGCCGCCGATGCACTCTCTTCGGCGTTGGCCGCAGTCTTCTGCGTTACCTGCTCCATCTGCGAGATCGCCTTGACGATCTGCTCGATGCCGCGGGCCTGCTCCTGGCTTCCGAGGTTGACCTCGTCGACCAAAGTCTTGATGGTTGCGGCTTCCTCAGTCAGCGATTGAATAGCCGAGGCGACCTGATCCACTTTGGTCTTGCCGTCGTTGGATTTAGAGATCGACTCTTCGATCAACGACGAGGTATCCTTGGCGGCCTGTGCGGCGCGCTGGGCCAGGTTCCGGACTTCGTCGGCGACCACCGCGAAGCCCATACCCGCTTCGCCGGCGCGTGCCGCTTCCACAGCAGCGTTCAGCGCCAGGATGTTGGTCTGGAAGGCGATCTCGTCAATAGTCTTGATAATCTTGGAGATTCTGCCGCTTTGCGCGTTGATCTCGCCCATAGCAACCACTGTTTGCTCAAGGGCTTGATTGGTATCGACAAACTTCCTCTGCGAGGAGGAGACCAGGTCGGCCGCCGAGCGGCAGTTATCGGTATTCTTCCGCGCCATCGAATTGATTTCTTCACTGGACGAGGAAGTTTCCTCAAGCGACGCGGCCTGCTCCGACGAGCCCTGCGCCAGCGACTGGCTTGCGGACGCGACCTGGCCGGCAGCGCTTGCCACCTGTTCGGCGCCCTCCGACAATTCGGAGATGATGCGGTTGAGGGCCTGATTCACGCTCTTCGTGATGAAATAGGCGAGCAATGCGCCGCCAATAATGCTGGCCACGAGCAGCGACCATGCCCAAAAGTTCGAGCTGGTGACCGCTTGCTGCGCCAATCCGGCGTTCTGGTCTCCAGTCTTTTTGTTGAAGTCCGCTTCCGCTTTGACGCTGGCCTTAGTGGCCTCATACGGCGGTTCCAGCTCGGCATAATACTTGGCCATCGCTTCAGGGCCCTTGCCTTCCCGGGCAAGAGGCTCGATCCCAATCCATGCCGTAGTGAACTGATCGAAGGTGGGCTTGATCTTCGAAAACAGATCTCGATCATCCGTGGTGGTAATGGTTGGCTCGTATGCAGCGTACTCTTCCAGGAACGCCTGCTTATCCGCGGCAATGGCGTTTGCGGCCAAGTCTTCTTCTTTAGGGTTGCCGCCGTTCATCATGAACTTCCAGAAGTTCCCCCGCATATTGACCAGATCCACTTCCATCATTCCGATGCGGTAGACACCGGGCAGCGAGTCGCCGGTGATGGCCTGCAGGTTGCTGTTGATCCTGGAAATGTTGACCACTGAAACCGTGCTGATAACGAGGCTGAGCACGACCAGTGCCGCGCAGCCGAAAGCGAACTTTTTCCCTACAGTCATGTCTTTCACCGTGTTCTCCTCCTCGATCCTTACTGCAGTACCGTGCCTACGCCGACCAGTTCATGCCCGGCGAGCACTCGATCAATGTCCAAAAGAATTTTGACTCGTCCCTTCACCTTAGCCATGCCGAGCAGATAGGATGCATCCGCGCCATTGCCAAAGTCGGGAGTGTCTTCGATGTCGCTGCCGGCGAGGTTCAGTACCTCGACAACGCCGTCGACGACGATACCCATGAGCACAACGCCGCTTTCCTTCTCCGCTTGCACGACGATGATGCAAGTGCGCTGCGTGTACTCCAATTCGGGGATGCCGAATTTCAGACGAAGGTCCACGACCGGAATTACTTTTCCGCGCAGGTTGATCACGCCTTTGACGAAGGAGGGAGTCTGGGGGACGGACGTAATTTCCTGGACGCCCATGATCTCCCTGACTTTCAGGACCTTGATGCCAAACTCCTCGCTGGCCAACTGGAAGATCAGGTATTTACCCGAGATCTGGTCGGCAGAAACAGTCTTTGGCCCATTCGCTTCCAGCGGTGTCACGTGAACCGATTGCATGTCTTCACCCGTCCTCGATTTAGCTTTGGCAGCTTTAGATCAAACCGGCGCTCTTGGCATTTGGCGGAAGGTCCACCAGATGTGCCGAGAAGCCGTACCGGCCCGGGGCAGGATTCCGCGACGAGCAGGTTTGCCTGCAGTCTATCGGCAACTTTGCCTGAGTCTTACAGAGCAAGATGTGGGCAATTTGTGCTTGTGATCTATTCGCGGTTCGGCAGTGCGTCGAACAGCATACTGCCCCTCTTGCCGCACTGGAATCCGTTGCAAAGGCTGCCGATAGAGAACAGGCAATCGTGTTTTTCGTGGCAGCCTGCACGTTTTAGGGGCGGCCTTGTCTTCGGAGAAAACTACCGAACTCTCGCCAAGGCGGCTGAACGACAATGGTTTCCATCGTAGGAATCTTCCTGGTCTTAGCCTGCGTACTTGCAGGCTTCTTGATGGACAAGGGAAAGATCGGTGTTCTTGTGCAGCCTGCTGAGGTGCTTATCATCGTGGGCGCAGCCATCGGCACGATCGTGGCCGCGAATCCGATACACACCCTGAAGCAGACCGTTGCCAGGCTCATCAACGTGGTGAAGGGGGCCGAATTCTCGAAGAGCCATTATGTGGATACGCTGAAGATGTTGTTTGATCTGCTCGCGCGGTCGCGGAAGGAAGGATCCATCGCGATTGAAAGCGACATTGAAGCGCCAGAGAAGAGCGCCATCTTCTCACGCTATCCAGAGTTTCTGAAAAACCATCATGCGCTGAATTTCGTTTGCGACACACTGCGCATGGCCATTTCGGGTGACTTAGCCGCATACGACATCGATCAGATGATGGATCTGGATATCGAAGTTCATGGCAAATCTTCCCACGAGCCCATTCAGGCGCTGACGACGGTCGCGGACGCGCTGCCTGGGCTGGGTATCGTGGCAGCGGTGCTAGGCGTGGTGGTAACCATGGGCTCGCTGGGCGGTCCGCCAGAAGAGATTGGGCGGAAGGTAGCGGCGGCACTGGTGGGTACTTTTCTGGGGATTCTGCTTTGTTACGGCGTGGTGGGTCCGCTGGCCGCCAAGATGGGCAAAGCCGTGGACGAGGAACATGCCTATTATCATGTTCTGCGCGTCGTGCTGCTGGCGTTTGTGAAGGGCACGGCGCCCATCATGGCCGTGGAGATCGGCAGACGGGCGATCCCCGAGCATTGCCGCCCCACGTTCGTCGAGGTTGAGAAGGCGTGCCGGCAGAAGGCCGCCCAGAAAACGCCAGGAAATGCGCCAGGATAGCCGGAGCAATCATCGTGGAACAGCAGCCCATCATCGTCGTCAAGAAGAAGAGCGCTCAACACGGTCACCACGGAGGAGCGTGGAAGGTAGCGTACGCGGATTTTGTCACCGCGTTGATGTCGCTATTCATCGTGCTTTGGCTGATGAACTGCAATAAAGCGGTGCAGGATGCGGTGGGAGGCTACTTTCGCGATCCCTACGGCGCCGCAAAGAAGGTGGGCCACGACAAGGGAGCCGGCGAGCCCGAAGTTCCCAAAAGGGAAGATCTGAACAAAGTAAAAGCCGACCTGTTGCGGGCCCTGGAGTCGCTGCCCGATTTCCAAGCGCTCAAAAACCAAATTGAGATCAAGATAACCGACGAAGGTTTGCTCATCGAGTTGATGGAAAAACCCAATGGCACGTTTTTCGAGAATGGCAAGTCGGATCCAACGCCAATCCTGAGTCAGGTGCTGGCGATCCTCTCGCGGCAGACGGGTCAACTGCCCAACCCGGTTTCCATCGAGGGGCATACCGACTCCAAGCCGTTTTCCAATTCCAAAACGTATGGCAACTGGGAACTCTCCAGTGACCGCGCCAATGCTGCCAGACGTCTGATGGAAGCGGATGGGCTCCAGTCCGGCCAGGTGGCGCAGGTGCGCGGCTACGCCGACCGTCAACTGCGGAAACCGGAGCAGCCCGAAGACGCCTCGAACCGGAGAATATCCATCCTCATACAGTACATGGGATCGAATACACATCCGGCCGCGGTCAGCGACGGATCGCTGCCGGCCATTCCGCAGTCGAAGGCTCAATGACGGCGATAGGTAGACCGCGGAAAGGAGGAGCCGGCATGAGTAACCCATCTCTGAGAAATCTGATTTCGCTTATCGAGTGCACCAACGACCTGATCTGGTCGGTAGATATCGATTACCGGCTTACCGCCTTTAATCATGCGTTCGCCAACCGAATCCAGATCTACGGCAGTGAAGCGACTTTGGGAAAGACGCAGGAGGAATTGTTGCCACCGGAACGAGTTAAGTTCTGGCTGCCGCTGTATACGCGTGCGCTCGCGGAAGGTCCATTCCAGATGGAATACGCGTCGACCGGAGGCCGAACGATTGAGCTGCGGTTTCACCCGATTGTGACCGGGGGCAGAAGAACCGGAGTCGCAGTCTTCGGGCGGGACATCACCCAACATAAGATCACTGAGAAGGCTCTGGGAGAGGCCGAGCGAAGATTTCGCGACTTATATGAAGGCGCCCTGGAGGGAGTGTATCGCACTACGCCCAGAGGCAAGCCGCTCGCAATCAATCCCGCGGGGGCCAAAATACTAGGGTACGATTCACCGCAAGATTTCCTTTCGCGGGTTGAGAACTCGCTGGACGATCTCTGGGTAGTAAGTTCTGAACGCGATGGCTTCAAGGAGCAGTTGAGCGCTCATAATTCCGTTCACGGCCTTGAGGCCCGCTTCAAGAGTAAAACGGGCACGGTGGTCTGGGTGTCGATGGATAGCAGAAGGATACCCGCGGCGGAAGGAAACGAAGAGCACTATGAGGGCTTTTTCAAGGACATTACCGCGCGCAAGGAGGCGGAGAAAACTGCGAGCTTTCTTGCATCCGTGGTTGAGAGTTCCGAGGATGCCATCTTCACCTACAGCCTATCTGGAGAGATTCAGACCTGGAATCGGGGAGCGGAGAGGATGTACGGTTACACGGTCGAGGAAGCCCTTCTTCAGCCGGTGACAATGCTGGTGGTCCCCGAGCGTCGGCAGTTCATCCTGGAATATGCAGTGGATCTGATTCAAGGGCGTGCGCCGGCGCACGTACGAGGAACCGCTCAGAAGAAGGATGGGCAGAGGATGGATATCTCCGTGTCCTCCTGTCCGATCTACGATTCTTCCGGCGCGGCGATTGCGATATCGGCCATCGCTCGCGATGAATCCGCGATCCGGCATGCGGAACGGCGGCTGCGCGAGAGCGAGGCGCGTTTCCGCGCCACCTTCGATCAAGCTGCCGTTGGCATTGTGCACATCGACTTCGAGGGCCGGTATCTCCGCTGCAACAACAAATATGCCGAGATTACGGGCTACTCGATGGAAGAACTGCAGGGGCTTACCATTCAATCGATCGCGGCTCCGGAAGAGGTGACGGAAACCCTTGTAAGGCTGGAACGGTTGAAATCGCTTCCTGGCCACGACGAGCGAGTGGAAAAGCGATTCCGCCACAAGGATGGCAGCTTTTACTGGATGCGGATTACGACGTCGGTTCAGCACGACGCGGACGGGCGCCCGCTGCACATCATTGGCGTTGTGGAAGACATCAATGCCCAGAAGTCCGCCGAAGAGCGAATAGCGGCAGCCGTGGAAGCGATGCGGGCAAGCGAGGTGCGCTATCGCACGGTCTTTGAGACCAGCGTCGACGCCATCTGCATCGCGCGAATTGCGGATGGACGCTTTATCGATGCCAATCAGGCCTTCATCGATCTGTCTGGCTGGGCTCGCGAAGAGTTCACCGGCAAAAACGGGGTCGACCTGGGTTTTTGGCTGTGTTCCGAGGACCGGGATGCGTGGTATACGAAGGTGCGCAGGGACGGAGAATGCCGGGGATGGAAGGTCCGGATGCGCAAAAGGAACAGAGAGATAGGCTGGGCGGAGATATCGGCGTCGCAGATTGATGTGGATGGGGAGAGCTGCATCATGGCCCTGGTACGGGACGTATCCAGGATAGTGGAAGCCGAAGAAAAGATCAGGAGCCTCGTGTTTTACGATGCCTTGACGAATCTTCCCAACCGCAGACTGCTCGAAGACCGCTTCCACCAGCTCAGCGCGCACGCCATGCGCCATGGAGGGAAGATCGGGCTCCTGTATATCGATCTGGACGAATTCAAGCCTATCAACGATGAGTTGGGCCACGCCACAGGAGACCTGGTTTTGAGCACCATTGCCGCCCGCTTAAGAGAGGTGGTGCGGACGACCGATACCGCGGCGCGAATTGGCGGAGATGAATTCATTGTGGTCCTTTCGGAGTTGCAAGGACGTGAGGATGCGCTGCGAATCGCCGAAATGATTCGGTGCGTCATCGCGAATCCGATTACAACTCCACAGGGAAACCAGCTGACCGCATCGGCCAGTATCGGCACCGCAATCTACCCGGACGATGCGGAAGATCTTCGTAAGCTTCTCCATTGTGGCGATGAAGCGATGTACCAGGCCAAGAACCGCGGCGGGGGGAAGGTGGAGTGTTACGAATCCTCCCACGCAGCTTCCGGGCATGTCGCGACGGCCTAAGACTTGCTCTTCATTCGGCTTTTCTTACGTCCCTCTCCCCTGGAGGCGCGATTCGCCCTGTGCCAGTAACCGCTACACAAGTCCCATGGTTACCGTGTCCCGGTGACCCGAGGGCGACACGAGTGCATCAGTAATGAAGTAGGGCCACTGCTTCAGTCCAGGCGATATTCAAGGAAGGAACTACAGGGTTTGCATCCGTAGGCTGCGGTAGTCTTCTTCAATGCCTGCCATGATTCCGCTGAAGGGTCGGCCGCGGTCCAGATGCATACGCTCCGGGTCTCATTCGAAGATGGCGAACTTGCCGCTCTGGTAGCCCTCGACGTCGACGTTGAAACAACTGCGCCGAATCGCTATGTTCATGGTTTTGACGGCTTCGGGGCTCAGGTAGAGGAGCTCGGTCGCCATCTGATTGAAGTGCGCACGGCCATCAAGGGTAAGAACGGCCGAAGACACATTGAATACTTCCTTCATTGCGTCGCTGAGCAGTTCGTCTTTGAGGCCGGCTTTGAGGCGCGACTTGACCTCGGCATCGGGCAAGCCGACCAGCGCGCCCGCGAGGGAGCCGAACAAGGCAAGGTCGGCTTTAACCACCAGTGTCGTTTGGGCGGGAAAGACTGTGTAAATGCCGTAGACCTGGTTTACGGTCACGGCGGCAAACGGCTTTGCCACTGCGAACGAAACTTTGCGATTGACGAGGCCCGTAAATTGGCGAGCGAGCGAGTGTGGAGTTGGTTCTGCCATAAATCACCTCAGCCGAGGACCGGCGTCAGGACCTCCTGGATATCCTCGGAAGTAAAGGGTTTGGTAAGCAAGAAAGACGCTCCCGTTTGGAAAGCAAGGTTCTTCATTTCCAACGACGACTCCGAAGTGACAAACCCGAAAGGCACGGGATTCTGCGCCGCTCGCACTTCGCGAAGAAAGTCGATGCCCGACATCTCAGGCATGTTCCAGTCAGAGAGAATGAGCCGCGGCTGCTCGCCGGCAATGGCGTTCAGGGCCTGCGCTCCGTTTTCCGCTTCGGCCACGCTCAGAGTGCGGTATCCGGCCTGCCGAATGGCCCGCTGAAGAATGATCCGCATCGTCTTGCTATCGTCCACGATCAGTATGTCCATATCGCCTCACCAGGTTGCAACGCTGAATTGATACAAGAAAGTCCGTTCCTTAGTTGCATTCCGGCGCCCTGGGACTATCCTTGACCAGAACCGTCACCCAGAAGTCGCCGCCCGAATAGTTAAAGCCAACGGTATGTTCCACCGCCGAGCCGCATACACGCATCTCGTAATCGCAGCCGTCAATGACGGTGGGAAGGGAAAGGCGAACGTCCCTGCCCATAGCAGCCTTCATGTTCCCGCCGATCATGTTGACGATTTCACCTACCGCGTCGCGCACGTCGTTATCCATCTCTTCTGGCGTGTCCATGCAAAGAACCTTGCCGGCGAATTCACAGGCCTGACGCCGGCTGCATTGCATCGAGACGGCGCCGTTCCATGTGCCCTCGAGGTGGACGGAGGAGATGACGCGGTCGCCGATTTTGGCGCGCGGGGAATCGACGACGGAGACGTGAACATCCATCATCGTCGAGAAGATCGAGTCAATGATCTTTGCGATAGCTTCAGCGCCGATTTGTTCCATTGTGATGTCCATGTTCACCCTGCGAGGTAGTCGCTGGCTTCCGAGTTTCTGGTTTATCGATCAGTAGTTCAGCAATGAGAACTGTCCTGCACACCGCCTGCCGTCATTGCCGCTTTGCGGATGCGCACTCGTTGCTCTGCGGAGCGGCAAAGTTACTTTCGGCATTGTCTGGCAAGAATTCAAGGGCTTGCAGCGCCCCAGAGCATAAAAAATTGGTGGAAAATCGATTGTTATCGCGCATCGGCGCCTGATGGACTGGCAGGAGACAGCACCAGGATATCGACGCGCCGGTTCGCGCTCTGTCCTTCGGGCGTTCCGTTGCTGGCGATGGGGCGGTATTCTCCGTATCCGGCAACGGAGACACGGCTGGGATCCAAGCCGGCCGTCCTTTCCAAGAAACTTCCAACTGCCATGGCACGGGCGGCGGAAAGATCCAGGTTGGACTTAAAGTGGGCGTTGTGGATTGGCACGTTGTCGGAGTGGCCTTCAACGCGTATGGAGAGTCCGCTACTGATCAGGGGAGTGGCGATACGTTCGACACTGTCTGCCGCGGTGGGCAACAGGACAGCCTGCCCGCTGTCAAAGAACCCCGACTCGCGAAGACTCACGACAAAGCCCTCGCCAGTTTCACGGACCGTCACGGTTCCGTTTTTAATCTCACTGCCCAGCGCCTGCTCCAACTGGTGCTTCAGATCGGATGCGCTGCCGACGGCAGATGTCGCCAAGGTTGCTGCTTTCGGTGAACTTACGGGAGTGCGCTCCGCTTCCTGACTGCTCTGTCCCTCCCGTGCGGAAAACGACCCCATCTGATTCAATCCGTGCTTCACGGTGCTGGAAAAGTTCTGTACCGGCACCTGATCGCGATACGCCGCTGCAAAAAGCACGACGAAAACCGCAAAGAGCAAACTCAGCAGGTCGGAGTAAGAGACTAACCAGCGCTCACGCGCGCTATCCTCCTCAATCAGCCGTCGTCTTCTCATAGGGTCACCAGCTTGCGGCTTTGGGTAGAAGCGGCGGTTTCGCGGTAGGCGGCGAGCTTCATCTCCATGTTTATTGGTCCGGTTCGTTCGACTATGGAGACGACACCATCGACAATTAGCTCGCGGAGAATCTGTCTGCGCCGCATCAGAAGTTTGATTCTGCCCGCACAGGGAAGCAGCAAGAGGTTGGCTAAGCCAACTCCATAGAGCGTGGCCACAAAGGCAACAGCAATGCCCTTGCCCACCTGCTCTATATTCTCCAGGCGCTGCATTACCTGGATCAGCCCCAGGACGGCGCCCAGAATGCCAATGGTTGGTGCAAAGCCTCCGGCGGACTCGAAGACCCTGGGAATGGCTGCTTCACGTTCCGCTTCAATGTCCATCTCCACTTCCATTCGCCGGCGCAGGTCCGCCGGGGACACCCCGTCGACTGCATAGGTCATAGCTTTTCTGAGAAACGGATCGTGGATCTGACCGAGCTCGGAGTCAAGGCTGACCAGTCCGTTGCGGAGCGCCTCGGCGGCATAATCTCGCAACTGCTGGATCAGGCGAGGGGCGGGATCGGCATTGTCTCCGAGAATATGGCGCAGGTGACGCACCGCATCCTTAAGCACCGGAAGAGGAAACTGGACCATGACAGCTCCCAGCGTGCCGCCAAAGACAATGACAGCTGCGGTCGGCTGCAGGACCTGTCCGATCCTTCCACCCTCGAGGTACAGGCCGAGCGCGAGGCCCACGAGCGCCAACGTGAGTCCGCCAATCAATGTCTTATTCACACGCAGCTCTCCTCGCGGGCTTCGGTCCGAGCAGGCGAGGAAGCCCCGCAGCATTGGCGTGCATAGCCAGGCGCCGGCTCTCTATCACCGTCGTCATGCTTCCTGGGATAGGCGCACTCTTTTCGGATTCCATGCTCCACCTGCTTGTGCATAGGCGCTGGGCTCCTCTGCTTCACGCGCGCTCGGCTCCGGTGAGTTCTCAAGCAATTGCCATTTGCTGCGAATGTGCACGATGGTCTGCATTTGTGCTTCAAACAACTCCGCCGATTGCCTGGCTGACGCTTCTAGCAGCCTGGTCCGGAGATAGGAGTAGAAAGTGGCGAGCTGCCGCGCTGTCTCCCCACCCTTCTCGCGGTCGACCCAGCTCTCCAGTTGCCCGATGATGAGCAGGGCGTGATTCAACTCCCGGCACCTGCCCTCGATATCGTTTCTGCGCACGGCCTCTGCCGCGCTGCGCAGGTCTCCGACCAGGCGATCGAAGAGGACGATCATCAGGCCGATGGGACTGGCGCCGCCTACTGAGCAGTCGCGATATGTTGTCTGCGGGTTCATCTGCCTCATCCGTTCTGGTTCGAGTTAGTGAAGCCGAGCTCGGAATTGAGCTGCTGCATCTCCTCGGGCAACTGCTGGAGGGCTTCTTCCGCCTCACTGAAGTCCGCGGTGAGGGTCGTTTGCTGGCTGGCGACGTACCCAGTCTCAAAGTCGCTGATTTCCGAGCCCAGTTCCGTGTTTTCTGAGTTCATGCTGTTCAGGTCCACTTGGAAAGCGCCATCGGCCGGGCTCGTGTAGGTGTTCAACGCGCTATAGAAATTGTTGGCAAATCCATTCAGCGCCGACCCCTGAAAGAAGTTCTGCACGTCGGTTGGGTTGGTAGTGAGCGCATTGTCCAGCGTCGTGGTGTCTACCGAAAGCGTGCCGTCGTTGTTCATGGTGATGCCCAGATCGTTCAGGGTGGAAACGGTTGTCGTTCCTGATGTTGGCGTGTACACGTAGCCGACGGCCTGCTCCAGAACGCTCTGCAGGCTCTGAACACTGGAATCGGAGGCCAGAACCCCCTCGGAGGCGGTGGCGTTGCCCGAGGAATCCGTACCGGTCGTGACATTGAACTGCGCGTTGACCAGGTTGAGGGCTGAGTTGTAATCAGTCACGAACTGGTTGATCTCCGAGGAGATCTGCGATTCATCGGGTGCCACGGTCAAACTGACAGGGGCTCCCTGGGTGGTTGCCTCCAGGTTGAGGGTGACGCCGGGAATGGCGCCGGTGATGGTGTTGCTGGCGCTGGAGATAGGAACTCCGTCGATGGTGACCGAAGCGTTTGTGGCCGCATTGGCCTGGGTAAAGCCGAGAGCCGGCTCGTTGATCGAAAAGCTCGAACCGTCGGTGCTGGCAATGTTGATGTTGGTGCCGTTCGAGTCGCTCCCGGCCGTCGCGGTCACATTGAGGGGAGTCGAAGGGTTGGCGGCATTGTAGGAACTGATCGCGGAGTTGATGCCGGAAGCCAGCTGCGAATAGGTCTCGCCCGATGTGGTATTGACAGTTATGGATGGCGCTCCCGATCCACTGCCGGTGATGGTAATACTGTTCGCGCCCAGCGAGGAGCCGGAGGGAAGGTCGGGCGAGGTCCACGAAGGACCCGAGAAGTTCTGCGAAGTGATCGAAAAATCGTTTGCCGTGCCGGAGGAACTGGAGACGATCGCCAGCCGCGAGCCGGTGGAATCGCTTAACACGGTCGCGGTGAGGTTAAGACTGGTATTGGCGTTGATGGCGCTGGCCAAATCGTTCAGAGTGTCGCCGGTGTTACCGCTGCCGGTGGCGATGGTTGCGGTCGCGCCGGACGCGGTGGTGATGGTCATTGAGGATGTGGGCAAGGTGGCGGTGGGGCTTGATTCGAGGTCTGAGTACCATGAGCCCTGTGTGGCCAGGGTGTTGACCACCACGTTGTGTACGCCCACCGTGGTGCCGGTTGCCGCCGTTGCCGTGACGTAATTGCTATTGGAGGATGTGACTGTCCTCGCTTCGAGCGGGCCGGTGAGCGTATTGAGCGACTGCATATCGCTCTGCAGAGCTTCGGTTGCGCTCTGGATCGACGTCAGCGCCGACGTCTGGCTGCTGAGTGTGGTCTGATCGGATTGCCAGATCCGCTCCGGCGCGCGATCCGCATACAGCGCTGCGTTCACCGCGGCGGTAACGTCGATGCCTGGGGTGGACGCACCCGCTTCCGCGGCCAGAATACTACTGAGATCGATGGCCGAGTTGCCCGTAGTCGATGCAGTTGTGTTGACTGCGGTTGACGAAAGGAGAGAGTTGATGGCAGATGTAGAACTCATAATTCTCCGTGAATCCAGGAGCGATGCCCGCTCTCAACTTACTAAAGTTCCTGGCAAGGCCGGCGCGCGCCGGATGTGCTGCGGCAAAACCGGCAGGCCGGGGTTTTAGCCCCGGCTTGCCGGCTACCAAAACATTGCCCCGGCTTTCCCCGTTTCAGGATGCGTTTGCATTCGACTCTCGCTCCTCATTCCGAAGAAAGCCAGGTACCGGGATCTGAATGCCTGGCGATCAAGCGGGAGCTTCTCCCGTGGGAGTCACTCCCGCTTTATCGCTGCGCGCTGGGTTACTGGACCAGCTTCAGAACCGCCTGCTGTGCCTGGTTGGACTGCTGCAGGGCGGCCATGCCCGTGGATTGCAGTACGTTGTACTGGGTCATGTTCGCAACGGTCTGCCCGATGTCCGCGTTCATGACGTTGTTGGTTGCGCTCTGGAGGTTGCTGACTTCGTTGTTCTCGACGCCGCTGGCAGCCGTGAGCCGGTTGATGGAAGCGCCGATCGTGCCACGCTGCGCGGCAACCGATGCGACCGCGGCTGTGATGGCAACCAGAGCTGCCTGCGCACCGGTAGCGCCGGAGGCGGAGGACAGGTTGTAGGTGTTCAGATTCAGCTGCGCCGAGGAGAGCTGGCTGATCGAGGTCGTGATCTGCGTGTCCGCGGCTGCAGAGGTCGTGCCATCACCGAGGAACACGGTGTTGGAGCCGTTGGTGGTCGCTGCAACCATCGGTCCCAGCGTCGAAGACGTGGCGGAAACCGTGATTCCGGGATCGGCCGCGTTCTCCGCGATCACTTCCTGGCCGCTGCCGTTCACCGACCCGGTAACGTTGGCCGAAAGCGTGCCGTTCGTTACCGCGCCAGCAATGGCGGTGTTCAGGTCAGCGACGGTGTCTGTCGTGCCATTGGCCTGGTAGATGAAGGTGCCACCCGTGCTGGCGTCAGCGATGGTGATGTTGCCCGCTGCGAGTACACTGGCGCCGGTCAGACCCTGCTGCGTCGAGCTGAAGCTGACAGGGGAGTTCGAGGCGAACACGTTCTTGCCGTTGAAGTCGGTGGTCTGGCCGATCTGATCAATTTCGGACAGGATCGACTGAAACTCGTTGTTGAGCGCCGTTCCCTGGTTGCCCGTCAGGCCGCTGTTGGAGGCCTCGGTTGCCAGAGTAACTGCACGGTTGAGAAGGCTGGTAACCTGCGAGAGCGCACCGTCGGCGGTCTGCAACATACCGATGCCGTTGGCCGCGTTCTGCTGCGACTGGGTAAGGGCTGCGATGTTGGCCTGCATGCCATTTGCGATCGACAGGCCGGCTGCGTCGTCCGCGCCGGAGTTAATCTTCATGCCGGTGGAGAGCTGGGTGAGGGTTTTCTGAAGCGAGGCCTGCGTGTTGGACAGTGCATTCTCCGCCGTCAGAGAAGAGATGTTGTTCAGGATTGAGAGTGACATTGGTAGAGCTCCTTTTTATTGCCAACTTACGCCTGCCTCGGGATCAGCCAAATCCGAATCACCGTTGCCTCGAAGGGCGTCTTGGTTACGAAATCTATCGACCGCCTCGTTGCAAGATTTCAACAATTCATCACATTTCATAAAAAGAGTTTGTTTTTCCTACTGCAAGTAGTTGAGCAACGTCTCTGGAACCACCTTAGCGGCGGCGGCCAGAACCGTATTGCTGGCCAGTTCCGCCTGGGAAAGATTGGTAGCTGCCTCAGCCTCGTTGATTCCGGTAAGCGAAGTCTGCTGCGAGGTCAAGGTCACCTGTTCCTGGCTGAGATAGCTTTCCTGATCGTTCAACTGGCTGATGGTGTTATCCAGGGGAACGCGCTGCGCGTCGACCGAATTCAGGGCAGTGCTTACTGCGGTGACCGCGTCGCCGATCTGCTGGGTGGTTCCGTTCTGCAAAGCCGTGATCAACTGATTCATGGCGCCAAGGACGCTGGAATTGCCTGTAAGCAATTGGCTGCCGGGCAGGTTGGCGGCAACCGTCAGCGAGTCGCCAACCCGCACCTTGTTGACCGTATTGTTGCCCACATAGGCATAGGCGTTAGCGACTGAAGTTCCGGAAGCGGCACTCATGTTGCCGAGCACGGCGTCGTTGGTATTGACCACAATGCCACTGCTGCTGTTGTTGGTTGCGATCTGCAATTGGCCGGATGAGTTGATGGTCGCGGTTGTTCCCGAGGAGAGGGTCCCAGCCGAAACTGCGCTGGCGATGGCTGCCTGCAGCGTCCCAACCGTATCGCCTGCCGCGGCCGTGAAGGTCATGGTTTGGCCGGTGGATGCGTCACTGATTGCGGTGACGGAGCCGGTCGTCAATGCTGTCGCAGCGGACAGCGGGTTCGCTGCGGTTCCGTTGCCGGATACATAGGTTGTCGATGCGGCTACGAAGGGGCTCGATGCACTGGCCGAGCCGCCAAACAGATACGCGCCCTGGAACGAAGCGTTGCCAGCCGAAATGATCGTTGTGAGCAGGCCGCCGACCTGTGATGCGGCTATCTGTCGATCGGCGCCAGACTCGATCCCGTTGGCGCCAGCCGTGCCTATAGCAATAGCGCTATTCAGCGAACTCACAACGGCGCTAATGGCTGAATCGGCCGATTGCAACTGCGATTGAAGCGTGCTGACGTTGGTTGTGTACTGGTCGACGTCAGCGGACTCAGCGCCCAAACGCACACTGTCGGCGGCCGCCGCGGGATCGTCAGAGGGGGCATTGACCCGCTGCCCGGTCGAGACTTGTTGCAGGGCCGTGGAAAGCGCCTGCTGGGTCTGCTGCATGTCGTAGTCGACGTTTGGGAGCATGGTTGTAACGCGCATGTTCTAGCTATCCTTCCTCGGGCGGCGAGCCGCCGTGTACTTTTATTCGGCGGCCGCCGTGCCCATTGTCATCAGAACCTGGTAGAGCGCCTGTACGGTGGTGACCACGCGCGCGGCAGCTTCGTAAGACTGCTGGTAGCTGATCAAATTCGTCGATTCCTCGTCGATGGAAACACCAGAGACGGAATTGAGCTGATTGTTGAGTTGCAAAAGGCTCGACGTCGTGGCATTCGATTCCGCGTTGGCGTTCGCGGTGAGAGTTCCCACCTGGTAGACGAGCGATGCGTAAGCGTCCGTTGGAGTCTGGCCTGAGGAGGCGAGAGGCGTGGTCTGAATCGCGCTCAGGTTGGCGAGGTTTCCGTTGCTGCCCGAGGTCCCGTCGGAGCTCGATGCGATCAGGCTGGGATTAGTAATCGCGATGCCGATCGCGGCCGCCGCTCCCGAGGCCGTTGCGGGCACGGAGAAGAAATCACCGCCGGGATTGCCGTTCTGATCGAAACCCTGTGCCTGCGCACTGTTAAATGCGTTGGCAAAATTGTAGGCCAGGTTGTCGAGCTGGTTCAGAAGCCCCGGAATGGCTTGATCTCGCGTCTGGATGGACCCACCAAGGTCCCCTCCGGTGAGGGTCGACGTAATGTTGTTGCCGTTGGCGTCGAGGACCTGCACCATGCCGCCGCTACCCGTCGTCGTCTGTAAAGCAAAACTCTGCGCGCCGCTGACCAACGGCGTTCCATTACCAGTGCTCAGGGTTATGCCATCGTTGGTGTTGGTAACGGTGACTCCAGTGAGTTGAGAAAGCTGGAGGACGAGTTGATCCTGTTGATCGTGCAGTGTGCCGCCATCCTGCCCCTGCGACTGGAGAGCGGCGATTTGCGGGTTGAGCGCCGAGATCTGTTGCGTGAGTTGGTTGATCTGGCTCACATCCTGCGTGACCTGCGCGTTGAGCCCGCTCTGCTGCTGCGTCAGCGTTTCCGAGGTGGTATTGAACGCATCGGCGAGATTTTGGCCGGCAGTCAGAACCGCTTGGCCATCCGTGCTGCTGGTGGGATTGGTCGACAGGCTGGAAATGCTGCTGAATAAAGCCGTCATCTCGGTTCCGATGTCCTGCGAGGAGGTGGTGAAGGCCGGCTGAATCTGCTGCATCGAAGTGAGCTGGGCATTGGCGCTGCTTTGCTGCTGCGTTTGTTGCTCGATCTGGCGCTGTAACAGCTCATCGCGCACGCTTTGAATGCCGGCAATCGTCACTCCGGTGCCAGGACCCGGGCTCCCATTATTGTCTGCCGGCAAGGACTGGAACTCGACGACTTCGCGCGTGTATCCAGGCGTATTCGCATTCGCCATGTTGTTGGTCACCGTCTGCAGGGCAGTGGTGCTGGCGGAAAGCCCTTCAGAGGCGATGGAAAGCGCGGTGTTCAGGGATGACATGGATCAAGCCTCGCATGACCAGGTCTGGCGCCTGGTGTCAGAGCAGACCGAGTAGGGAAGAATGCCGCTGTTGCTCTGCCACAACGAAGCTAGAAGAGCGATGGTTTTGCCGGATTGACGCAGCAGGGCAGCATACTCAAGATTGAGCGTCTGCACAGACTGGGCGGTGGCCCGGATTCTGGCTCCAATGGCCGAGCCTTCCTGCACAAGGGCCGAAACTGAAAATCCAGCGCGCTGCGCCTCGAGTCCGGTCATTGCCCAAAGCTCGTCGCAGAGCGCCTCCTGTCGAGAGACGCTTTCGCGGAGGTTCATATGGGAGTTCGCGCTGATGGCGCGGATGGCGTCGGAGATCGCCGAACCAAGCACCTCCAGGCGCTCGAGATATACGGCGGCGCAGCTCTCCGTGGAGAGTTGCGCGTGGTGAGTGGCTGAGGAATCCGTGACCGCGGGATCTGACCCGCGCTGTGTGTGCGTATGCTCCATCGGCCGTGACTGAAACCTCTACTTTACTGGTCTCCGCTTTCAACGATGGCGCTGGCGATGCTGGCGGGATCGAGGTGGTATTCACCGCTGGCAACCGACTGCCGAAGCGCATCCACCTTGTCCTGACGCACCGGCGGCGTGTTCATCGCTTCCGCGGTAAGGGACTGAATTGTGGCACCGGCCGAAGAAAATGTCGTCCGGTCCTCTGTTGGGCCTGCGACCTCGCTGGGTGCCGGCTTCGACACTGAGCTGGTGCTCCGGTCGGGGGGAAGAAGGTTTGCCGGGCTGTTTGAATCGATTCTCATAAGTCTCTCCTGAATCAGCGTTTCAACTATCGGCGGGCGGCCGACAGAATTTCAACCCGTTGAGCTGCGGAACCGCGGAAACGGCCAGCGGCGAATGTGCTACTCCTATCTATGTCCTCCTGTTTGTTGCATTTGCACGGCTTTGGCGCCGTCTTCATCTTTCTTGTGAAGGTAACTCGTGATCATTTTTGCTATCCCGATGCCGCCGGACGCGGTCATTGCCGTGCCCAGCGACTGCATCGCGATTCCCTGGAACTGCTGTTTGCCGGAATCGAGGTCACCGTCCTCGTCCTCCCCCCCCACCGACCCGAAACTCTCATAAGCCTGCTGCAGCCAACTGCTCAGCAGCATCGATTCGAAGTCCTTGGAGGATCTGTCGATTTTGGCATCGTTGCCCGATGCCCCGGTTCTGGGAATAGCCTGTGCAGCAAGCGGAGAAGTCAAAGGGGACTGCAATGAGGAAGTATCGGCCACTAGATCACCTCCAGGTCGGCCTCTAAGCCGCCGGCAGCCTTGATTGCCTGAAGAATGGCGATGATGTCGTGCGATGTGGCGCCGATGGCGTGCAGACCGCGAATCAACTGGTCGACATTCGCCCCGGCTTGCAACTCGATGGCCTGCGCCGGCTGGTCGGTCACCGTTAGCTTGGTCTGCTCCACGGTCTCCGTTTTGCCCGATGAGTTCGGCAGGGGCTGCGAGACCTGCTGAATGCTCTCGACGTTGATGGTCAGGCTGCCGTGAATCACCGAAACTGGCGACAGCTTCACATCGCCACCCATGACAATGGTTCCGGTGCGCTCGTTGATAATGACCTTGGCAGCTTCGCAGACCTCGATGGAGAGGTTTTCGATGCGTGAAATCAGGTCGGGAACCGATGATGCTCCGCTGGCCGCGACATCCACGTCGATGCGCCGGCTGTCGATCGCTTTGGCGATGGGCTTTCCGAAATCGTTGTCGACTGCGTCGGCAACATTACGGGCGGTCGTGAAGTCGGGGTTATTGAGAAGCAGAGGGATGACGTGATACTGCGTCAAATCGACGGCCGCGTCCCGTTCCACCGATGCGCCTTCGGCAATTCTGCCCACGGTGACATGATTCACGGTTTTCGAATTCCCATTTACCCCGTCGGAGTAGCCCCCGATCACCAGCGGCCCCTGACTTTCGGCATAAACCTGGCCGTTGGACGCGCGCAAGGCTGTGAGGAGCAGGACACCGCCTTCGATGCTCTTGGCGTCGCCGGTCGCGGAAACCGTGACGTCCAGCTTCATGCCCGCGCGGGCAAAAGGCGGCAGCTGAGCGGTGACGAAAACTGCCGCCACGTCCTTGACTACCACCTGACCGGTGGGAATCTGCACTCCCAGCCGCTGCAGGGCATTGGCAAGCGTTTGCACGGTGAAAAAAGTTTGCTGAGTGTCACCGGTGCGATCAAGTCCGACAACAAGACCGTAACCGACCAGTTGGTTATCGCGAATGCCCTCGATCTGGGTAATGTCGCGAAGGTATACCTTTCGCTCCGGCGCGGGCGCGGCATGGGACAGGCGCGCAAAGCACAGGAGGGCTGTGCACACCGCGACAGACAGAGACGCATGGATCCGTGGGCGTTTCACTTTCGTTCTCCACGTTCTTAGAAGTTCAATAGCCATTGAATCGCTCGGGTGAGGAAGTTCGGTGGACGTACGCCATCGGAGATGATCCCCTTGCCTTTCATCTCGATCTCGAGATCGCTGAGAGCCGTGGACAGAACGGTATTTCCTGGGCCGATATCGCCGGGCCGGATCATGCCGCGCACGATGACGTCTTCGTGCTGGTTGTTCATAAAGACCTTGCGCTCTGCCTCCACGATGAGAGCGCCGTTGGGGAGTACGCCGACCACCTGGCCCGTAAGGCTTGTGGTGAAAGTCGTATTGGAGGCAGTCGAGCCCTGGCCCTTGAGCGCCGACGAGGAGTTTGCCGAGAATAATGGGTTGGTTGCACTCGGGGTCCTGCCCATTACTCCGGTCACCGCCGAGTTGGTGGCGAACGTCCGCTCGCTGTCCACGGTCCCGGACTGCGCGGCGGTGGTCTGCACACCCACCAGAATCGTGACTGTGTCGTTCAGCCGGAACGCCTTGTAGTCGCTGGAGATGTCGCTCATCGAGGCCTGATCGGACCAGAGACTGCCCAGAGTGTGGGTCTCTGTGGAGCCCGTATATTGATGTTGGAGGCGAGAGACATACTCCGCTCTCAATTGCGCGGAGTTCTTGTCTTTGTTGGAAGCGCAGGCAGGATGCGCGCATGCGAGAAGCACGACGCTGAGCCCCATCGCTGCGACAGTTTTGGTATACATGGCTCGCGGTGACATCACAGGAGTCCTTTCAACAAGCCGGGGCCAACCACTGTGGCACGATAAAAGTTCCTGTGATCCGGCGTTGCGATGCGGATCTCGCTTCCGGCCATTCCGGGTTCAAGCGTTACAACGGGGATCTCAACACGGGACTGGCTACCCTCGAGAACCAGTGTGGCGTGCGCACCGGCGGGTATGGTAAAGCTGCTATCGTGCTTCATCCCCGGACCTTTTATCTTTCCGGCGCCGCGCAATCCCTCGATCAGGTCTGCGGAATCGCCGACGGGCAGGGTGACCATTGCATAAAAGGGTAGGCACACACCGGCATCCTGGCAGCCAAGCTTTACCCAGAAACGAGCCCCGGCGCCATTGGCAGAAGCCCCTGCCCCCTCAAGAGGACCGACGGCCAGAGCTTCCAGCGCCGGATGCGGCTGGCTTGCCACGACATTCGCAACCAATGAGATCTGCTGCGCGGAAGCCTCAACTCCTTTTGCGGAGAGCGCTAAAACCGCCTGAGACGCCTCAATCGTATAGGCTTTCTGGCCGGCGGCGGCGTGAACTGCCACTGCCGCCACGAAACATAACTGTGCCACGCATCTCGACTTCATCGTTATCCTTCGTTACTACGGATCTGCGGATATCTGATTCCTTGTTTGCGGCAGCGCTACTGCGCAAGCTGGTTGAGCTGTTGCAACATTTCGTCTGCGGCCTTCACTACTCGCGAGTTCGACTCGTAAGAGCGCTGGGCCAGAATCATGGCGACGAACTGATTGACCACGCTCACATTGGACTGCTCGAGCATTCCTTGCTGAATCGATCCCAGCCCGTCGGGCCCGCCCGGAACGCCTACGGCGGGCTGCCCCGAGGCTTCGGTTTGCAGATAGAGATTATTCCCCGTGCTGTTGAGGCCGCCGGGGTTGATGAACATCGCCGTTTGAATGGAGCCAACTGTGGTGGCCTGGGTTTGACCGGGCTCGGTGACGGTCACCGTCCCGTCAGTGCCTACAGTTATGCTCAGCGCATTCGATGGAATGGTAATGGCGGGTTGCAGCGGATAACCACTCGCCGTCACAACTTGTCCCTGGGCATTGGTGCTGAATGAACCGTCGCGCGTATAGCCGATCTGGCCGTTGGGCATGAGAATCTGGAAGAACCCAGCCCCGGAGATTGCCAGATCCAGTGGGTTACCGGTGGCGGAGAGGTCGCCCTGTGTCTGGAGGATTTCCGTGGCCGACGGTTTTGTGCCCAGGCCGATCTGGAGCCCTGAGCTCACTGTTGTTTGCTGCGTCGAGGCCGTTCCAGGCATCACCTGGTTCTGGTAGAGCAGATCAGTGAAATTCACTTGGCGCTGCTGAAACCCCGTGGTATTGGAGTTGGCCAGGTTGTTGGCGATGTTGTCGAGATTTGTTTGCTGGGCCGCCATGCCGCTTGCCGCCGTATATAAAGCACGAAACATACGAGTGACCTTTCTAGTAAGTTCTTCGCTGTGCCGGGAATTACCCCACGTGGGGCAATTCCGTTACCGCGGTTTTATCCATTTCCGAGCTGAACATGGTGAGCGCGCGACGCATCGTCTCGAACTCGCGCTGCGCGCTAATCAGTTCAATCACGTTGTTTAGTGGATTTACGTTTGAGCTTTCCAGCTTTCCCTGCCTGACGCTGGACTGTGTTGCCGGAACGGAAGCACCCGCCGGAGCGACGAAGTAGCCCTTGCCGGCGCTTTCGATTTGCGTGCCCGAAGGGAACTCTACCTGCTTCAGATGGCCTGCGATGGCGCCGTTGATAGTGATCGTCCCGTCGTCGCTGATCGACACCGGCTGGCCCACGATTGAGATGGGGCCATTGTCGCCCACCACTGGATCGCCAGCGGCGGTTACCAGCTGGCCTGCCGTGGAAACGCGGAAGCTTCCGCCGCGCGTGTATGCCGTTCCGGAGGAAGTTTGCACCTCAAAATAGCCGGGACCCTCCATGGCGAGATCCAGATCGTTCCCGGTCTCGATCAGTGCGCCTTGCGTAGTGTCGAGTTCCGCGCCGCCGAGCACGCCGTAGTCGTTGGCGTCCTGGTTGACAACCGAAAGTTTGGCACCGTCCGCATTGGCCAGCATCGATCGGAAGACGTTGTGGCTGGCCCGGAAGCCGGTTGTGCTCGCATTGGCCAGATTGTTTGCGATCGTGTCCAGCGCCTGGGTCCGGGCGATTAAACCGGCGGTCGCTGCATAGTATCCGCTATCCATCTTCTATCCCCTGCGCTATAGATATGCACGTCAGAGTCCATTCCCAAACACTGAAAATGAATCGCTTAGGCTGGGTATGCGATAATCCGGTGGCCTATTGCGAGGCGCGGGATGGTCGTGGATGAGGAGTGAATGAGAGGGGCATGAGAAGCGAGGTCGATACAGCTGGGAAAACGGTTGGAGCTATTGGATTGCGTCGGCGCCTCCGCGCATCGATCCGCCTGTCATCGAGTGAGCTGAACTCAGGATGAGACTCCAGCTCGAATCCTGCGGGCCCCGGTCCCCCCCAAACGCTGGTAGCACAGAGGCGGGCAACAACTGCTCGGACGCCAAAAGATACCCGGCGCTGGCCGCATTCCGTCCCTGGTCGTGCCAGCCGAGAAGACGGGCAATCGCGCCCCTGTCGTCGAGCAAGCCGGCGAGATAGGCGTCATCCGGAGAAATGCCGTCGATGGACTCCGCTGCGATATAGGCGTTCTGCGCGACCTGCTGGCAACGGTCCCATACAGCAAGCACCGTGGCATATTCCGCTCTGGACGTCATGGTCCGGCTACAGAGATCCGACAGGAACTCACGCAGATCGAGGCCGGCAATGCATTCGACCATTCGTCCGGGAAGACTGGCGCCAGAGTCATACTCTCTGCTCGTCCGGTTAAGGATTTGAATCGACGCGCCCACATCGCTGAGTACACATGCTGCAGCTGCGCCGATGTCGACGTGAATAGGGTCGAGCAACATCTCCAGACTCAGTACGGTGCTGGAAAGCACGGGCACCTGGTCGAGCAGTCGCCGCACGCAATCGCTGCAACCTTCCGTTGCTTGACGGCAGAATCCACATAAGCCCGGAGACCGGGCGGACACCAGTTCCCCGCGCTTGAACCCTACGATGCTCATGCCTGCATCTCTATCGGCGGTTTTTGTCGCCCAGTGCAGCCACAAATAGTGGGGTTCTTTTGCCCGACTGGTCTCAGGGGCGCAAGTGCGCTGCGATCACGGGATGCGGCACTTCCAAAACCCGGATGCCATAGTTCCCATCGATGACCACTGCTTCTCCGCGTGCGATCACCTTGCCATCGAGCAACAGTTCAACCGGTTCCTCGATCTGGCGGTCGAGTTCTACTACCGATCCGGCAGTCAGTTCCAAGACTTCGCGGAGGGTGAGCTGGCGCTGGCCAAAGCGCAGCGTTACGTTCAGCTCGACATCCATTACTAGATCGAGGTTCATTGATTCACCAGCATCCGTCGCGTTAATCGATCCAACGGCAGGATTGACTTCGTCCCCGGCTTTTTCCGCGATTTGCACAGGAAGTGCGCCGGGCAATTCAGAAAGCTCCCCAGTGGGAGTCCGACTATCAGTGTTCTTGGTTTGATCGGTCATGCTAATTCCTTCGTTACTGGCGGTTCCTGGCACCGAATTGTCAATTGCGCGGCCTTTTTCTGCCCCACGCGTACGGGTAATACCTCAAAGATTTCCGCGTCTTTTACGGTGAGCCGTCCGGGATACTTCACTGGAGTGCCCGTCCTGAGAATGCTTCCCGGCTTGAGATCTACTAGATCCTTGACCAGAACTCGCATCTGAACGATGTCGGACGACACAACAAAGACACCATCGAGAATTCGCTCCCGGAGGTCGGGGATGCGCAAGCGGAGACTCGAGACCTTTTTCGATTGCGATACTTTCAGACGCCGGAGCAAATAGCCAACAAACGGCGAAGGCAGAACCAGGTTGAATGACCCGGTTGTCGCATCTCCGATCGTCATCTCGAACACCAGCAGCACGAGCTTTTCGTTCGCCCGGAACATGTGTTGGATCATCGATGGCTTGACACACCGCCCCGGAGTCAGCGTCAGACTCAGGGCGCTCCACGATCGCTCCAGTTCGCTCACGATGAGCGCGATGACGCTCTCGACAATCTGTTCGTCGAGCTCGGTCAGCTCGCGGGAGTCGCCAGCCAACTGTCCCCCGCCGCCCAGCAGCAGGTCGATGATGGGTAAGAGAATGCCGGTATCCATCTCAATGATGCAATTGCTATCCATTTCGCCTATAGCGCAGGGCAGAAGGTAGTTGTTCGGTGCGACGCCGGCAACGTAGTCCTGAATCGCCAATTGCTCGAGAGAGACGGGAGTCAAACGCAACGTGGCTCCGAGATAGAGTTCCAGCGACGTGGTCACGTTCAGGGCAAACTTTTGATGCAGACCCGTGAGAAAGCGCGCATTCTCGTTCGACAACCTTCCCGCATAGCGGAAGTTGCAGGAACGGACGGAGCGCACTCTCACCTGCTGAAGGGAGGGTTCGGCCGTCTCAGCATTGGAGCTAGGCGATTCCTTCAAGGAACGCTCCTTTCCCGGCCGGGAACGCCTCGCGGGGGGCACGAGCCTCCGTTGCTTTTGGACGCTCCTCGTTCAAATGCGTCAGCGAGCCGCGCAGCTTGGCCAGCACGGCGGCGTGGATCTGGGATACACGCGAGATCGCGATTCCAACCACTTGCGCGATTTCTTTCATCGTGAGTTCCTCGCGGTAGTACAACGACAGGATCAATTGCTCTCGCTCCGACAGCTTGCCAACCGCTTCGGCAAGTTGCTGATTCCTTTCCGCCGCGGCATAGAGATTGAATGGATCTTCGCGCCCATCGCTGGGCGCCGATTCGATCAGATCCTCCACGCGGCCGCTGTCGTGGCGCGGTTCAATCTGCTGGCCGACAAGGTAGAGACCATCGAGCTGCGATATGGTGCTGTGCAACTCGTCGAGTTCCATTCCCATCTCGGCCGCAATCTCCTCTTCGCTCGGCTGCCGGCCGAAGGTGGCTTCGAGCTTGGCGATTGCGGCTGTCATTTCCCGGCCGCGTCGGCGCAGCGCCCGCGATCCCCAATCGAGCTTGCGCAAGCTGTCGAGGATCGCGCCGCGGATGCGGAACTTGGCAAAGGTGCTGAATTGGGCGTCCCGCCCCTCGTTGAAGGTCCTGCACGCTTCCAGCAACCCGATCACGCCAGCCTGCACCAGATCCTGCATGTCGACGCTGCGGGGCAGACGCTCGCTGATGCGAGCAGCGATGTAGTAGACCTGCGGCAGTTCGTGGAGCGCGAGTTCATTGCGCGCATCGATGCCGCTGGCAGTGCTGAGATATGCCAATTCCGTTGTGTTCATTCCATGCTCCTTCCTGTTTCGTCTTGCCTGGGCTCCGGGTTATCCGATCTCGCCGGGCTTAGATCTTCCCCGGACCTCGGCCTTGCTCTCTTGCTGTGGTTCACTGCAACACCCCCACGGTATGTACCTTGGTCAAGGGCGGTATTTCTCCCGGTGAAATCACTACGACCCGGGGGATGAAGGGCTCGAGCAACCGCCGTAGATGGTAACGGCCGGGCGACGGGCAGAGGAGTACCGGGGGCGCGCCGGCGACCTCGGTGCCAAACTCTGCTCGCAGACCGTCGAAAACGCGCCGGGCCAGCGAAAGCTGCATAAGCGCCTGTCCGGTTGCCGCAGCCTGCTGATTGGCGCCACGGGTACACTCCTCTTCCATGGCCGCGCCCAGAGTGACCACCGGGAGTTCCCCTTTTTCGTTGAGCAGCGGCGGAATGAGGGTCCGGGAAAGCCTGTGACGAACGGCCTCGACCAGCGCGATGGGATTCTTGTTGAACGCGGCGGTCTCCAGAAGGGTCTCCAGAATTGTCCCCATGTCGCGAATTGAAACCTGCTCCCGAAGAAGCTGTTGCAGCACCTTGTGAACTTCGCCCAGGCTCATCACCTTCGGAATCAACTCATCGGCGAGCTTGGGATGGGAGGTGTTCAGGCGATCAATGAGCCGCTTAGTCTCAACGCGCGAGAGCAATTCGTAGGCGTTCTGCTTTACGACCTCGGTGATATGCGCCGCCAGCACCGAAGTCTGATCGACGACGGTGTAGCCCGCGGCGATGGCCTGGCCTTGGGTTTGGGGCGAAATCCATTTCGCCTCGGAGCCGAAAGCTGGTTCGCGCGTCTCGTAACCGGGAATAAAGGGAGCGTTCGGCTTGGAACTGATCGCGAGGAGACAATCGCGGCGAAGTTCTTCGCGGGCCAGCTTGGCCCCACGCAAATAGATGACATACTCCCGCTCTTGCAGAGTGAGATTGTCGGTGATATGAATCGATGGGACCATGAATCCGAGTTGCTGGGCAAGGTTCTTACGCATCGACTTGATGCGCGCCAGCAGTTGGCCGCCCTGCTGGGCATTGACCAACGGCACAAGTCCGAGACCGACCTCGAGGGTGAGCTCGTCGAGTTTCAAAATGGCGTCCATCGGGTTCGCGTCCGCGGCTGCTCCCGCCACTGCAGGCTTCGCTGCCAGCTCCAATTCGTCCTCGTCCTTCATCGAAACCGGCTTCATCTTTCGCGCCGCGTACATCGCGATGCCAGCCATGCTGAAGAAGGCCAGCTTGGGCAGGCCCGGAATCAGTCCCAGCGCCGCCAGCACGCCGCCGGTGATCCAAAGGAGGCGGGGATTCTGAAAGACTTGGCGGCTGACATTGACTCCTAGAGAATCCTTCGATGCGGCTTTGGTGACCACGATGCCGCCCGCGACGGACACCAGAAGGGACGGCAGAATTGTCACCAGCCCGTCGCCGACGGTGAGGATTGTGTAGGTCTTAAGCGCTTCCTGAAAGGCGAGGCCCTGCTGGAAAACCCCGATGAGAAACCCGGCCACAATATTGATAGCCATGATGAGAATGGTGGCCATCGAATCGCGCTGGCTGAAGCGCGCCGCGCCGTCCATCGCTCCGCAGAACTCCGCCTCGCGTGCCACTCGCTCGCGCCGCGCACGCGCCTGTTGCTCGTTGATCACGCCGGCGTTCAGATCAGCGTCAATAGCCATCTGTTTACCTGGCATCGCGTCGAGGGTGAATCGGGCGGCAACTTCCGCGGTGCGCACTGCGCCATGGCTGATAACCAGGAACTGAATCGCAATCAAGGCCAGAAAGAGAACGAACCCGACGATGTAATTGCCGCCTACTACGAACTGACCGAAGGCCTCGACAACCCGGCCAGCCGCGCCTGTTCCGTCAGCGCCATGCAAAAGAATCATGCGGGTGCAGGCCAGATCGAGCGAGAGGCGAAGCAGTGTGAGCATCAGTAGTAAGGTTGGGAAAACCGAAAACTGCACCGGCCGCAGAATCTGAATGGCGGTTAACAGCACCAGAATCGATGCTGTGATGCTTATGGTTAGCATCAGGTCGAGCAGGAAGCTGGGCAGTGGTACCAGCATCACGAAGACCATGGCCACTGCCGCAATGGGCATGATCCACTCGCCGGAACTGCGCAGCATTTCGTTCAGCTTATTCACCGCCTGGATTCTCCTGTGGGCAAGCCGCCCGGACCGGTTTTCTGGCCGGAGGCATTTCTTGAGCGCCTCTCCGCATCCTTGCGGCGCAGTTCAGCTTCGGCGCGGAAGATCATGGCCAGGATTTCCGCCACTGCGTGATACAAGCTGGCCGGAATTGTGTCACCGATTTCTGCGCTTTTGTACAGCGCTTGTGCCAATGGCCTGTTCTCGATGAGGGGAATGCTGTTGTCGCGTCCGATCTGCTTGATCTTCTCCGCCAATTGGTTGAGTCCCTTGGCGACTACCACCGGCGCCGACATGTCAGTCGTGTAACGCAGCGCGACCGCGTAGTGGGTTGGGTTGGTGATAATCACGCTGGCGGTTTCGGCCGCCTTTAACGACTGCCGCTTGCGCATTTCCCGTTGAATCTGGCGCACGCGTCTTTTGATCGCGGGGTCGCCGTCAGATTCCTTGACCTCCTGTTTTACTTCCTGCTTGGTCATCTTCATGTCGTTCTGGGTCTTTCGCCAGACGAGCAGGTAATCGACCGCGGACCAGGCAAGGAGGATCAGGACAGATTTCCAGGCAATGGACATAGTCATGGAGCCCAACAGGGAAAAGAAGGGTCGGATGCCCAGTGCGGTACTGTGCACGATGAACTGCCACTGACCGCGCAGAGCGCTGATGGAGACCCAGAGGATGGCGGCAACGGGCACCAGCGACTTGAGAAGATTACTTAGCCCGATGGGCGAGAAGATCTGTCCCAGCCGGGTGACAGGATTGAAGCGGTCGAACTTCGGCGCAAGAGCCTTGGGTGCTAGGTTGAATCCGCCCTGCGCAAATCCCGCAAACGCCGAAACCACCATCGCGCCGAAGAGAACCGGAACTATATTACGCAGAACCTCGATGCTTCCCCAGAACAGAATCGGCCCATTGGCGTCAAAGTCACCGCTAGCACCCGCATTGAGCGCACTGCGATAAAACACCGCCCAACTGGAGAGGGCCATAGGAGCCATCCACGCAAGCACGGCGCCGGCTGCCCCAAGCGCCAGTGCGCCAGGGAACTCGCGTGAGCGCGCGATCTGGCCACTCTCTCTCGCTTTCTTTTGCCGTTGCGGTGTTGCTTGTTCTGTTTTGCTACTGTCCGCCATACCTGTCTTCCGCTAACGAGTTGTGTTGCCGCGTATTCGCTTGCTTATTCTGGTGTTCCGGGATATTGCATCCGGGATAAGGAAAACTCTGCCTTCGATCCCTGGCCTAAGTCGCGAGATGGAGAAGATGGTCAGCCGTTCCCATCGACGAAATGAACAGGCGCTCGAATTCCTCCGGCCAGTACTTGAGCGCACATATGAGAACGGTGAGTCCGAGGATGCTTTTGATAGCCGGTCCCAGCAGCATCACCGGCAACTGCGGAGAAGCCTTGCCCAGTAACCCCAGCACGATGTCGGCGACCAGCGTGGCGCACAGCACCGGGGCCGCGATCTGGACTCCGGTGGCGAATACCGCTGCACCGGCGTGCAGAGTGAAGGTTACGAAACTGGCTCGTATTTGGCCGCTGGCTGGCGGAAGGTATTCGAAGCTGTGCGCCAACCCGCGCAGAATGAGCAAATGAACATTGAGACGCAGGAAAATGAGCATGGCCATCAACTGGTGGAAGGTAGCTACCACGGTGGACTGTGCCTGAGTCTGCGGATCGAAGATGCTGGCCAGGGAATAGCCCATCTGCACGCTGAGCAACTCGCCCGCCAGTTGCACGCCGTCGAACACGAGATTGGTGGCGATGCCCATTGCGCTGCCGATCACGAGCTCGCCGAAGAACGTCATGGGCCACTGGTGGATGCCGACCGCCGGAATCCTGGCCGCAGTGGCCGGGTAGAGAAGCGCTGTAAGCGCCAGCACTAGCACCGCCTTGACCCGCGCCGGGATCGCCATGTTGCCGAAGAATGGTGCGAAGAGCATCAGACCGGTCAACCGAGCTCCGATGGTCAGCAACGCGCCGAAAATCTGGACGAGAGAGAAATTCACTACCGCAGCACCTCGTGGAAGTCTCCAAGCAGGTTTGTCGAGTAATGAGCGAGGTGATGCCACATCCAGGGCATGAGAAAGAAGAGCGCTGCGCCCATGGCAATCAGCCGGGGAACATGTGAAAGTGTCTGGTCTTGCAGGGAAGTGAGCACCTGAATAATGTTCATCACCAGGCTAACGGTGATAGCCACAGCCAACAGGGGCGCTACCAGGATGACGACTTCCTGCAACATCTGCCGGCCCAGCCAAACTACTTGATCGACGCCCATCAGTTGAAACTCCTTATTAGTGCGCCAATCAGCAAGTGCCATCCATCGACCATGAGGAAGAGCATCAGCTTCAAAGGTGTTGAAATGACCACGGGTGGCAACTGCATCATGCCCACGGAGGTAGTGATTGAAGCGACCACCATATCAATCACTAGAAATGGCAAAAACAGAACAGCTCCGATCTGAAATCCTGCCTTGAGTTCGGAGATGATATAGGCGGGCAGCAGAACACGAAACGAAACTTCGTTGATGTTGGCGGGCCGCGGCTCCTTGGCGAGTTCCACAAAGAGCTCCACATCCTTGTCACGAACGTAGTGCGACATGAACTGCCGCATGGGACCGCCGGCGCGTACCACCGCCTCTACGGGGGTTACCCTTCCCTCTTGCAACGGAATTACCGCATCGCGATAGATTGACAGGCCAACTGGCTGCATGATGAAAAACGTCATGATGGCCGATAGTCCAATAAGTGTTTGATTGGACGGCGTTGTCTGCAGTCCCAGCGCCTGGCGCAGAAAGTGAAACACGATCAGCAGCCGCGCGAACGGAGTCGTGCAGATCAAAATCGAAGGAATGAGCGTGAGGACCGTCAGCAAAACGAAGATGGTCGATTGCGGGGAGTTTCCGCCCAGGCCCTTGATCTGGATTTCATTCGGATCAAGGGACATGCTGGGTGAGGCGGCAAGCGGGCTATTGCCCGACGGAGGCGCCGGGTCGAACTGCGCAGAATTCAGCGACTGCCGGACCCCGGCTTCCGGCCGCAAATTGTATACGCCGGCTAAACCGGCAGCGGGATGGAGACCGAGCAAAAGGCACATCACTGCCCCGGCGATCAGAGACTTTTTCATGCGCATTTTCCTGCCTCTGCCTCGATCTGGGCCGAACGCTTGCGGGTGCGCTTGGCCCGCGGCTCGCCTGCGACCTGCACCAATTGCTTGAGAGTAGGCGCCGCGATTGCGTACGGCTTGATGCGGCCCGTCTGGAGATCTGTCTGGACTGGGGCCTTAATCTTGCGGCCGGGCCGGGGCGCATCGGTGCGTCCATCGCGGGAACGTCGGCGCTCGTTCGTAGCGCCGCGCGCCTTGGCTGTACCCAACTCGGCGAGCAGTGTTACTTCCTGCGCTCCGCCGCCGATCAGTAAATGCTTCCCGTTCACATTCACCAGCGCAAGAAAGCGCTTCTGGCCAAGTGACACGGTCTCTTCGAGCCACAACTTACGCGCGCTCGAGCGCGATTCCAGCAAGGCGGATATCCACGACCGAGTTTTGGAAAGCAGCGCCGCCGTGTGCCGCGCCAGATCCCGAAAGCGCCGGTTGACTGGGGTCGAAACCGGCTGCACTTCGGCAGCGACGATGGGGTCAGACAAATTGAATGTGGGCATATTCTTCATGTCAGGTCAGTAAGCCGCACGGCGAGACGTTCTCCCACTACTTCGAATTCGGTCCATCCCACAAGCTGTCCGTTGACTCGTAGGGGGAGATCGCTGCTCTGGTGGTAAGCAGTCTCGACAATCGAGCCCACGCCAAGCCGAATCAGATCGCGGACCATGAATCGGATTACCGGCAGATCGACTGCCAGCGTGCAAGGCAGCCAGGGCAGAATCTCAGCCGGGTCGCGCTCGTGCGGCTTTGCCACATGCAGCTGGCCTGACGGCGCCGGCAAGGCTTCAGATTGAGTTAAAGTTTTCAATTGCTCGTTTCTTTCGAAGTGCGGGCGCTATTTCCTGGAGGGAACGCGCTGGCTGGTAATTTCCAGGCGCGGAATCTCTGTCATGACTAATTGCAACTGAGAGACCATTTGCCGGTTCGCACGCGATGAAACTGCGTGCGCCGCTCGACCAGTGGCTAAGTAGCTCTAGTTTCAAGAAGGAACCGGTTGCGCCACCCCGCATGAGGGAGCAGTACCGCGGCTGACAGCCTGCGGGCGTCGGTGAGGGCACAATGAGAAGCGGGCGCCGCATGAGAGACCGCCTGCCAGGCGAGGGCGCGAGGCGAGTGGGCTCTAATCCAAACCTAAGTCAACGGCTGCGCGGAGAATCCGTTCGAGACCGCACAGAACCGATTTCCGGTTTTGTTTCAGTGCGTGACGTCGGTTCCGCCGGACTGAGCATCCTAGGCGGCAACGTTGACACGGGCTTTCGTTTTTGCGGCAAGACTGATCCCGCGTTTGCCCAACCGGGATCCCAGGCCCATGCGCTTTTGGCGCTGAGCCTGAGGTCCCACATTGCGCTACTGCAGCATCTGCAGCGTTTCTTGTGACATCTGCTGGAACGTCGTAATCGACTTGGCGCTGGCGGCATACGACTGCTGGGCTTCGATGAGCTTCGAGAACTCTGCGGCTATGTCCACGTTCGACTCCTCTACGGAACCGCCCACGATCGTGCCACGGCCACCAGTGCCGGCGAGGCCTGCCACTGCCGAGCCAGACGCAAATGTCGCCTGGTAGTTGTTGTTCCCGGTTGCCAACAGCCCCTGGTTGTTGGCAAATGACGCCACGGCAACCTGGCCCAGCGCGAGGGTTTGGCCGTTGGTGAACGTGCCTTCGACCGTGCCGTCGGTCTGGACGGCATAGCTGGAGAGTGTTCCGCTGGCATAGCCGTTCTGGTTGGTGGCGCTGGTCGTGCTGGCTGAGGCCACCTGGGTGATGGTGGGATTGGCGGCGGTGCCAAATGGGCCTGCGATCGTCTGGGGCGCGGTCGCGCCATCGGCGAGTGTTGGCAGTATGATGGGCTGCGCGTTGGTGATCGATGCCAGGTTGCCGTTGCTGTCGAAGTTCAGCGTTCCAGACCCGACCGTCGTGTTTCCAGTTGCTCCGGCCGTGAGAGCGGCGCTCGGCACCGATACAGTGTAGCCCCAGGTATTCACGCCGGTTATGGTGTACGAGATTGTCAACTGCTGTTGGTTACCCAGCGAATCATAGACCTCAAGCGTGCTAGTGGGCACCGCGCCGCCGATCGCGGTGTTGGAGTCCAAATTGGCGGTAACCTGAATGCTGCTGGTGGCAGAGGCGGGTGTAGTTACGCCGGATCCGACCTGCATAGGCTGCAGCGGAGAAGACATATTCACGACCCCGTTCGCAGCGGGATATCCCATCACCAGGTCCCCGCTGGGCGTGACCAGGTTTCCGGAGTTGTTCGCCGTGAAATCGCCAGCGCGCGTATAGGCGGGCACCCCGTTGGCCTGCTGCAGAACGAAGAATCCATCGCCCGAGAGGGCCATATTCGATGCGATCCCGGTGCTATTGAGCGTTCCATCTGAAAAGTCCGAGACCGTCGCCGATGAAGTAACGCCCAATCCCGACTGCATAGGATCTCCGGCACCATTCACGGCGCCGGTTTGCGCGAAGATATCGCTGAAGACGAGATTCTCGTCTTTGTAGCCATCGGTGCTCATGTTGGCAAGATTGTTGGAAATAGTCGACATCTCATCCTGAGAAGCCGTGAGTCCAGACAGTGGTATTGCGAACGAGGCCATTAGTAACTCCCTGTGGAATTCAAGTTTAGATTGTTGATGTTAGCCGCTCCGCTTGCTGCGGCAGGAACTGCAGTGGGCGATGAGCCCGGATTACTGAATCCCCAGGGCATCATGGTGCTGGGATCGAACGGCAGCGAACTCGTTTGCGCGGCTACCGGAGACGGTGTGCTTTGTGCCGTGACCGCGTGCGCGGAGGCGATGGAATTCGCCCCCGTGGATACAGCGGCGCTGGCGGGGGACGCACTACTCGCCGGCTGGCTGAGCGACTGATTGATGGAGATGAGCTGATCCAGTTGGTTCAGCGAGATCATCTGCCCTACCATCTGGGTGGAATCGACGGGATCGGTGGGATCCTGATTCTGCAATTCCTGCGAGAGAAGGCTCAGAAACGTCGATCCAATATTGCTAGCGTCCATGCCGCCCGATGAGCTACTGGAGCTTGAGGATGCGGTTGTCGCTGTTGAGGTTGTGCCGCCGGTGAGCGGCATGTAAGGCGGGGTTGCCGCTTGAAGATTCTGAAGTGCACTGCTCATAAGTTCAACTCCTTGTATTCTGAAATTCGATTCGTACTCTAAACTCTGATGTCCAGGCGCGATGAAACTGCATTGCTTTCCGGTGGCGCTGCGGCAAGGCCAGCCAGGACGGTTTCCGGCGCCCGAATCATCGAGTCGCTTGAATAATCCTGGCTCGGCTGGCGGTTGCTGCCGGAACCCTTCCCTGTTGTGTCCTGTTGCGTTCCGCCTTGATCGGTGCCCATGCCTCCGGTGCCCTGCTGGTTAGTCGAAATGCGAACCTCAACCGGCTGGCTAGCGCTAAGCCGTGTCTGTGTCTCGGGCAGGTGCGCTGCAATCGTCTTAGCCAGTTCGCCGTGATCCAGTGAGATCTGCGCCGAGATCGCTCCGCGCGAGGTGATCGTGCTAATCGAAACATTGCCGAAATCAGCCGAATGCATGCCGACGCGGATTTCCGAGTCGTTAACTCGCTGGATCAGGCGTGCGGCATTGATCGCGGCGACCGCGGGTTGAGACTCTGTGCCATTGGGTCCGCTCTCTTGCGTCTGCGATGTCCGGCCGGAGGTTCCTGAACTGCCCGGAGAATTGAAGACGGATGAGTTCGCTCCGCTGGGCGGATGCCCGGTGCCATCTTGTACAACATGAAGTGGAGCATCCACCGCGGAAGCGGGGGCACTCTGCGCTGTTGCGGTCACGCTCGCCGGCTGCGGATTGGGTGAGACTTGACCTTGACCTGCAGATGTCCCATTGTCGGGCGCGTTCGAAGCGCTCGCGTTTGTCTGCTGCTTCGCCCCCGCTGCGGCTACTGAGGGGTCGCTCTTGCCAAGGTCGTCGTTCATGTTCGGGGTCGCTGTGCCGCCAACCGCGGAAAAAACAGTCTGGGGGGCTATAGAGAACCCGGCGATTGTCGCGTTGCCGTTGACCGAAGGCCCGGCTGTTCCGCTTGAGCCACTGATCTCTGTGGAATGCGAATTCTGGGCCGCCGAAGGCGGCTGCAATTTGCTTCCCTCGGTCGCGGCCTGGCTCAGTGTGCTCGGTTGCACCGCCGCTGTCCGTTCGGGTACAAGCTTTTGAAGCGAAGCCTGCATTGCCGATTCAACTGCGGCGCGATCTGCGGAATCGGCGTTGGTCACAGCCTCGTCGCGGCGAGTGGTAGCGGCCTGGTGCGCAGTGGATTGCGGACTCGACAAGGAGTCGGTGGCCTGCGCATCTGTCGCTGATCGCGCATCGGTTCCTGAATTTGCTGTGCCTTCCACCGTGGTCGCAGGAGGCCCCACTTCTGATTGTGCTGCTGTGCTCGCGGGTACAGGCTGATCTTTAGTGGTATTACACTCGCCGGGGACAGATTGCGAATTCACTTCTGCATTTGCTTCCGAGGCTTCAGCATTCATCGATCCGTCAAATCTGTCGCCGGAGAAGCATGCCGCGGGCGAACTCGCCAGCTGGGCTGACACTGGTTGAAAGTTGAAGTAATCCGGCAACTGCGCGGAAGCGGTGTTCACGCCTTCATTCGCCGCCTGGCCTCTCGCCCCTGTGTTCTGTGAGTTCTTCCCGGCAACGATGGCCGTTGTGATTCCGCGCTTGTCATCATTTCCGCCAGTGGGGTTCACATTCGACGATGACGCGACGGCTGCTTGTCCAGACGTTTGTTCTGCAGCAAGCATTGAATCGCCGGTGGTTTCCTGAACTTCATCCGGATCGCCGGAGCTGGGCGTGGTTTTGGTATCTCCCGGCTTCCCTGTGCTCTCGCCAATGCGGCTCCCGATCAAAGAACCCGGGACGGCTGAGTCTCTGAACACGCTAGCAGCCGCAAGCATCGTATCGCCGAAGGACCCCTGCTCGTGATCGACGACGCTGTGGTCATGCGGGCGAAGCACGTGCGCTCTTGGCGCGGTAGTTGCGGCAATGTTGGCTGATGCGATCACGCCTATCTAGTAGCAATTGCGACGCCAAAACTAATCCGCGCCCCTCCGCTCTGTTTACTCAAGTGAATTCAGAGACATGGTCCTAAGCGTTGACGGGCGCATTGGGGCAGAATGGGCAAAAGCTGCCGGGAACCGATCGGCAAAGCATGCCTAGTTCGCTCGGCAGCGTGTCGGCGCAGAGGCTCTATCTACGCAATCATTCGCGCGACGCCGCCTGTTGAATAACGAATCATGAACGAGAGAGTTTGATTGGAATGTCCATGCAATGGAACGGAAAGAAATCCCAATTCCGTGTGCATGAGATATTGGCCGTGGCGGGAGGGGAAGAAAAGCGTTCGGGCGTGCGAGAAAGAGAAATCAGTGCTATTTGACGCCACCGCGTAGTCCGCGGGCGTATTGCGCTCCAAATGTATCGTCGAGCCTGCTTTGTTCGCGCCGCGCCGCATCAGCCTCATATGCCGCGCGCTTCTGGTTGTGAAGCTCATCGAGCATCTCGCGATCGCGTCGTGCCGCCTGATAGGCGATCATCTGCTTGGCGCGAAGCTCCTCGAGCTTCTCCATCCTCTCTTCGAGTTCCTTTCGCCTTTGGCGCAACTCTTCAAGATGTTCATACCAGGTGTGCAAATGGATTCCGCTGCAGTGCCGCGCGACCTCGCTGCCTCTGCCGGCCTCGGAGGCGGCGATTTCCGCTGTAGCGGTGTTCAACTGCTCGGCGGTCAAGGCAATTTCCTGATGGATGTTCTGGAGCAGCCGCTCCTCGCGCTCTTCGGCAGTGCCGCGCAGCCAAAGCACGGGTGATAAGGGAAAGTGATAGCTCATGCTAGCTCGGAACCTCGAGAAGGGAATTGACTGCGGCGGAGATCGGGATGGTCTCGCCCGAACCCTGATGCAGAAACGCGTTCAAGTTAGGGAGGATTTCTACCGCACGATCAAGCATCGGATCGGCGCCTTTCTGGTAAGCTCCGATGCGGATCAGATCCTCGGAGCGCGCATAAGACGCCATCAGTTGTCGCAGAGCCTTGGCCTTGTTCATATGTTGCTCGCCGGCGACCGAAGGCATGAGACGGCTCAGGCTCGCCAGAATGGCGATAGGGGGGTAGTGATCCTTCATGGCCAGATTTCTGTCCAGGATGATGTGCCCGTCGAGCAGGGAGCGCACTGTGTCGGCGACCGGATCCTGCTGATCGTCGCCTTCCATAAGAACGGTATAGAACCCGGTAATGCTGCCTGTTTTGAAGCAGCCCGCCCTCTCCACCAGCCGAGCAAGCTTGTTGAGCACCGAAGGAGTGTACCCTTTCGCCGTCGGCGGCTCGCCCGCAGAGAGGCCGATTTCCCGCTGCGCCATGGCAAAGCGAGTGAGCGAATCAGTGACGAGCAGAACGTTCTTGCCTTCGGCTGCGAAGTACTCGGCAATGGCAGTGGCCGATAGAGCCGCGCGCAAGCGTAACAGTGGAGATTGATCGGAAGTGGAGACCACTACAACGGCGCGTTTCCGACCCTCCTCGCCCATCACTTCAAGGAACTCTGCGACCTCGCGCCCGCGTTCGCCCACTAATGCGAGGACGGTTACGTCCGCGCTGGTTCCCCGCACCATCATGGACAGCAGAGTACTCTTGCCCACGCCGCTGCCGCCAAAAATCCCCATGCGCTGGCCACGGCCACAGGTCATGAACCCGTCCAGTGCGCGAATCCCGCAGCCCAGCGGCTCGCGGATGGGAACGCGATCAAGTGGGCGCGGTGCGCTCCCTTCTACCCACATCGTTTTTTCGGCGCGATACGGGCCCAAATCGTCGAGCGGCTCTCCGGTTGCGTCGATCACCCGGCCCAGCAGTCTGTCGCCGACGCGAATAGAAGGCCGAACTCCGAGGGCCGCGATGCAATCTCCGAAACGAATGCCTTGCGGGTTCTCCAGAGTCATGGAGAGAACCGTGGATCCTTTGAACCCGACGACCTCGCCGGGATAAACGCTCCCGTCGGCGGCGGTAATCTCGCAGGACTCACCGATGGAGCAGAAGGGGCCTTCTGACTCAATCAGATTTCCGGTTACCTGAAGAATCCGGCCCCGCCAACGCAAGGTTGCGCTGCGATCGAGGCGTTGAAAATATGGATCGAGCAAACCTGCAGAGTTCATCCGACGGCGGGCCGATGGGCAAGGAGATCGAAGAATCCCTGCTCCACTTCTTTCAATTGCGATTCAATGGCGAAATTCGCTGTTCCCAGTTCGGTTTCGAGAATGCAACCCTCGGGGTCAGCCTGAGGATCCTCGTTGACCGTGATGGTCGAGCCGTTGATCGTTCCGCCCAAATAATCGCGCCATTTGGCAGCAGTCCCCGGCGCCACGCGCAGCGTAACGCTGGTCCCCTCGTGCATTTTTTCGACCGCAACGCGCACCAGCGCCGCGAGTAGCATGGGATCGACCTGGGCTTCGCGATGAAGAACCCGGGCGGCGATGGCCAACGCCAGCCGCACCACTTCGCTCTCGACTTGCGAAAAGTAAGCCTGCCGCTCATGGGCGAACGCGTCAATCGCGCTGCCGATTCGCACAGCTTCGCGCGCCAGCTTCTCTTCGTACTCCCGCCGCAGACGTTTTTCGGTCTCGGCTATGGCCTGCGTGCGCGCCTGTTGGTGCGATGCTTCGATTTCGGCAGGCGTTGGGCCTGCGGCCGTAGTCGGCTCGTTGGACGCGCCGGCATCGTTGCTTTGGTTTGCCCTGGGACTTCCGGGTTCCGGCTTATCCATCTCCGGGTAAAGGAACGATAATACGGAGTCTTTCAAAAACGTCATTTTCCTAGACGATGAGTTCATCGCTGGCGTCGCCTTTCAATACAATCTTGCCTTCTGACTCGAGCTGTCGCGCGGTTGCCACGATTTCGTTCTGCGCCTTTATCACTTCCTTGTGGCGCACCGCCCCCATAGACTCCATGTCTTCCTTCAGCATTTCCACGGCGCGTGATGACATGGTGCTGAAAAACACTTCTTTCATCTCCTCACTCGCTCCCTTCAGAGCCGTCGCAAGTGCACGCTTGTCAGTGGTAGTGCAAAGCTCGCGAATCTGCGACTTCTCCACCTGGAGGAAGTCATTAAAGGTAAACATAAGGTCTCTGATGCCTGCGGCCAGCTGCGAGTCATCGTTCTCAAGGCTCTCGAGGACTTCTTGCGCCGCTGAGGCGTCAATGCGATTCATGATGGCTGCCGCACTGTGGAACCCGGAATATGTGCGCTTGTCCTGTTCGCCGATTGCCCGCATGCGGCGGGTTAGGACCTCCGCCACTTTGTTAGCCATCTCCGGCGAGAACTTCCTCAGATTTGCCAGCCTCTTCACCGCTTCGGCCCGAACCCCCGAGGGCAAGCTCATTAACAGCGCCGATGCCTGGCGGTCGCCGAGCTGTCCCAGGATTAGGGCGATGGCTTGCGGATGTTCTCCTTCCAGAAACTTCGCCAGCTTTTGGGGATCGGCCCGCATCAGTGCTTCGCGCGGATTGAGCTCACGTGCTTTTGCAATCCGCTGCATGATGCTATCAGCATCAGCATCGCCGAATGCCTTGACCAGGAACTTCCGGGCAAGCTGCAAGCCACCGCTCGAAAACTCGTCCTGGCCGATGGTCATTCGCTGGTACTCTTCGAAGACCTGCAGCGATACTTCCGGCGGAATCGGTCCCAGGCTGGCCACTTCGTCCGTAACCCGCTGCAAGTCGTTTTCGCTCAGATTGCGGAAGATGACCGCCGCCGGCTCCTCGCCCAGAACGGTAAGCAGAATGGCTGCTTTGCGCGCGCCGCTCAGTGCCGCCAGATTCATCATCGCTTCTCCTCGTTCAGCCACATGTGAATCGCGGTCGTGCTATTTTCTGGTTCGGAACGCACGTACGCCGCCAACTCCTTCTTGAGCGCCAGAGAACGCTGAGCCGCCGCAGCCACCGACGCTAGAGCAGGCATCGGCTTGGATTCGATGTGTCCCGGCTCAGGCGCCTGCCCAGCAGAAGCTGAAAGATGGGCTGGATCCGCCGACGCCAGGATTCTTTTCTGGATGGGGCGGATGGTCAAGAGGTAGACAAGAATGAAGAGGGCAAGCAGTACCCCGTAGCGGATATACGGCGCGAAATCGTCCAGCCCTTTGCGCGTGCGATCCATCACGCTGACCGCCGTGGGGCCGTCTTCGGCCGGCCGGTCGAAGCTCAAGTTCTGAACGGTAACAACATCGCCGCGTGCGCTGTTGAAACCGATCGCCGCCTGGGCGAGACTGGTGATGTTCTGAATTTCATCAGGCCGCCATTTCCGGTGCGTTGTCACCCAGTGCCCGCCCTGCCAGACGCGCTCTACGGCATCATCCAGAACCAATGCCGCCGTGATGCGGCGGGTTCCACCCGCCGGCTCGATAGTGTGGCGCGTTGTCCTGTTCACCCCGTAGGTGGCGCTTTCGGTGCTTGTGGAGGGACCGGAAGCCGCGCTGGCAGTGGCGGGCGCCTTCTTGGCTGCGGGCAGATTGCTTGAGGTCCCCGGTACTCCCCCGATGGATCCGTTTGGCCCGCTACTCTCCTCAGAGCGCTGCATAGTCAGCGGCACGCTCACGTCGGGATCGTACTTCTCGGTGTTCTCTTCCGTGCTGCCCGTTTCGTACTCCACATTCACGGTTGCGCGCAGATTGTCTGCGCCAACAACGGGCGAGAGTGTATCCATGATCCGCCGCGTCAGTTGTTTGTCGAGACCGTCGCTGTCGTCCCCATCCGCATCCGTGCCCAGCGAACGGTTCGAATCCGCATCCACGATCACCACGTCTTTGGGATCGAGCTGGTCCACCGCGCCGGAGACCAGGCGTGCAATCTGCTGCGCTTCCGCTCGCGAGAGTGTTCCGCTCCGCAGCCGCAGCGCCACGGACGATTTGGCGCCGCGATCCTGGTCCGTGAACACGGAATTGTTGGCCATCACCAAGTGCACGCGCGCGCTCTTCACATTGCGCAACGTCTGGATGGTCCGCTCTAACTCTCCTTCAAGAGCGCGCTGGTAGTTCACTTTTTCGTCAAACTCGGTCTCACCCCACGAAGTCTTATCGAAAATCTCGAATCCGATGCGGCCGCTATGGGGTGAGTCTTGCGCGGCGACTTCGAGCCGCGCGGCGTCAAGTTGCGAAGACGGAACGCTGATCGTCGTACCGTCCGGACTCACCTGCGCGGGAATGTTTTTCGCCGCCAGTTGCGCCACGATCGCTTGCACATCACCGGCCTCAAGCCCTGTCATTACGGGCTTGTAGGTGGGTGTTGCAATAAAGTTTGCGCACACGCCGCAAGCGACCACGGTAACCGCCAGGCCCACACCGAGAAACCGTCGCTGCTGCTGGGTCAGCCGCGACCAAAAGGTCTTTGCCCGGCTCAAGATATCGTTTCCGCTTTTCGCCAGTGAAGACACTGGTACTGGTTGATTGACTGCCATGATCCTGTAGCTTTCGTAGTCGAAGTGATTTGCTGAGCAGGGAACCGTGCGGCCCGGGGGTGAGGCTCGGAATACACATTCCTCGTGGGGTTACAAACCTAAAACTGCATCTTCTCAATTTCCTGATAGGCGTTCACAATCTTATTGCGCACCTGCATCATGAGTTGAAAGGCCACGTCTGCTTTTTCGACGGCAATCATTACCGAGCTGACGTCGGAGTTCCCGCCCTGCAGCAGATTGCTGATCTGCTGCGACGCTCCGGTGTTGAGTTGGTCCACCTGTTGAACCGCGTTCGACAAAACACCGGTAAAGCTGGTGGATCCTGTCTGGTCGAGAGGCGTCGCGCCGGGCATGGAGGCGCCAGGCCCTATTGACCCGATTGATCCCGTCGATCCGATCGAACCCAGTCCTGGAATTGCATTGCTCATTTGTCTGAATCCTTTGCGTTAGCTCTTGAGAACATCGAAAGACTGCTGAATCATCTGTTTGGTCGCGGATACTGCAGAAGCGTTGAGTTGGTAGGCGCGAACCGAGTCCTCCAGGTCCACCATCTCCGAAACCGGGTTGATGGCTGGATATGCCACGTAGCCGTCCTGGTTCGCATCCGGATGGCCAGGCTCATAGCGCATGATCGGGGGAGTGGGATCGTCAATCACGTCCGAGATCTCGACGCCGCCAGCTTTACCCCCACCCCCGTTGACCGCGTTGGCCAAGGTCAACCCGAACGGCTGGCCCGCAGACCGGAACACCACCTCGCGGCGATGGAATGGTCCGCCCGCCTCGGTGCGTGTAGTCTCGGCGTTCGCCAGGTTGGCCGCAACCACCTCGGACCTCTGGCGCTCGGCCGACAGCGCGGAAGCGCTTATTTCCAATGAATTGAACAGGTTCATTTCTAGTTTCCGTCCTTAATTGCGCTCAGGAGCGTATGGAATTGACTGCGGATGAGTTGGATGCCAAGCTGGTACTGCAGTTGAACCTGCGACATGGCCATTGCTTCGCGGTCGAGGTCCACGTTGTTGCCATCGGCGCGTTCCATCAGGCCTGGCACCTCGCGTGCCGCCGGCTCCAGCTGCATCATCCCGCCATTCTCTCCATCGCCCTGCGGTGTGGATATCGCGCGATTAAACTCCGCCTGGAAGTCGATGTCCTGCGTGTGATAGCCAGGCGTGTCGACATTGGCCATGTTGGTGGAGATGGCTTTCTCGCGGAGCGATGTAAGTCGCAGAAAGCTCTCTAATCCCGAAATCGTTGCGGCCTGGTCGCTCATGCGTACCTCCTCGCCGGTAATCCATACTCTTTGATCTTGTTACGCATGGTGCGCAGGCTGATGCCCAGCATTTCCGCCGCGTGCGTGCGGTTGCCATTGGTAAGGGCTAGCGTGTTCTCCAGGTGCACGCGTTCAAGCGTCGAAATCGTCATGCCCACCGCCGGCATGGAGGCCGGCTCAGGCCGCGCTGTGGGAAAATCGCGAGACTCTTCGTTGAAGTGCTCTGCGTCAATCACACCGTCTTGGTGGAGTGACAAGACGCGGCGCATGAAGTTGGCTAGCTCTCTCACGTTGCCTGGCCATGAATGCGTTTGCATTTGCTTAAGGAAACCAGGCGACAGAATCGGGATTTCGCTTCCGTTCCCGGCGGCAAACTTCGCGGCGAAGTGCTCAGCCAGTATGGGTATGTCGTCGCAGCGTTCACGCAGCGGCGGAATTGAAAGCGGGATGACATTCAGCCGATAAAACAAATCGCTGCGGAACCGGCCATCCTCAACCATGGTGGCCAGCGGAGCGTTGGTGGTGGCCACTACCCGGATATCCAGCCGGATATTCCGCGTTTCGCCCAGGCGTTCGAACTCACGCTCCTGCAACACACGCAGCAGCTTGGGTTGAAGATTGAGCGGCATCTCTCCGATCTCGTCGAGAAGGAGCGTGCCTCCGTTGGCTAACTCAAGCTTGCCAGGCTTGGCGGCGTTAGCGCCGGTAAACGCACCCCTGGCGTGTCCGAATAGCTCGCTTTCCAAAAGGCTCTCGGGCAGCGCCGCACAATTGATGGCCACAAACGGCTTGCGGCTGCGGCTGCTGGCGTCGTGAATATAGCGTGCGAACAACTCCTTGCCAGTTCCGCTTTCGGCTTCGATCAGCACGTCGGCATCGGTGCTGGCTGCAGCGCGACTGCGTTCCAGCGCCTTCAGTAGTTGCGCGGAGCGGCCAACGATCCTCGTGCTTGCCGTGCCGGCACGCGACGCAGCATCGATTCCGGATTGGCCGGCGCGCTGCATCACTTTATGGGCCGCCGTTTGCAACTGCTCGAAGGTGACTGGTTTGGTCAGGTAATCAAAGGCTCCACCCCGCATTGACACCACCGCTTCCGGAACGCTTCCGTAAGCCGTAAGCAGAATGACTGGCGTGGACGGTGCGCTCTTGCGGGCAGAACTCAGCACATCGAAGCCGTCCCCATCGCGCATGCGAATGTCGCTGACCACGAGGTCAAAGCGCATGCGGTTCATCGCCAGAGAAGCTTCCTGCACTCCTCGAGCAGTTTCCACGCACCAACCCTGGCGCAGGAAGCTCGCCTCCAGGGCAGTTCGCACCCCAGCTTCGTCATCCACAACGAGCACTCGCGATTGTTTTGCCGGTAAAAGGTTCATGCCTCAACCACCTCTGGTTTCAGCAGCGGTAAGCGCAGCGTGAATCGCGCCCCACCATGGATTCCGTTGGCAGCCGAGATCCCACCTCCGTGTTCTTTCATGATCCGCTCGCACACGGCCAGGCCCAGGCCGGCGCTGTTTCCGCCTCCACTGAATCCTTGCTCGAAGATGCGGCCGATCTGGCTGCTCGCGATTCCGCAACCGGTATCCGCGAATTCCACCAACACCTGCTCGGGTGTGTCGACGGAAGCCGGCTCCGATCGGAAGGAGATTGCAATGCGCCCGCTCGGCGGCGTGTGACGGACCGCGTTTGAAACCAGGTTTAACACCACCTGTTGAAGGGCTTCCTCGTTGCCGAGGATCCATCCCCACTGGCCGCTTGATGGCCAATCTAGCGAAACACCGGTCTGTGCAGCTAAGGGCTTTACAAATCTGAGGGCGTTGACAATGACCGAATACAAATGAATCGGCGCAAGCACGAGAGCTCCGGAGTGAAAGCTGAGCACGTTGTTCACGGTGCCGGAGAGAGACCGGATGCCGGCACGCAGATGAGAAATCCATTGATCGCGCTCATCTTCATCGATTTCAATTAGCCGGGCGAATAACTCAAGACTCGCCAATGGATTTCTAATCTCGTGCGCGAGCACAGCGCCGACTTCAGCCAGCGCCATGGCCTTGCGTCCGGATTCGCGGTCCTGCTCTGCGCGTTTTTGGGCCGTAACGTCGCGCAGAACAAGAATGGTGCGTTCACTGGCCGGGGTTTGAGCCGCCTGCACCAAATGCCGCTTGCGAGCCTCAATCCAGCGCGCCGGCCCGCCATCCAAAATGTGGAACTCCCGCACTGCTTCACCGGATTCTTCCTGATTCGCAAAGGCTTTCAGATCTTCGAGACCGCTCCTTCCGTTGATCCAGCGCGGCTTCGCTTTATCCCGCGCGGAAAGGTCCTTATCCGCTCCCAGCAGGCGCTGGGCCTCGGGATTGAGAACGAGAATCTCGCCCTCGCGGCCAAGAACCAACACTCCGCACGGCATGAAGTCCACAATTTGTTGCAAAGCCAGACGCATGCGCTCGTTCTCAGCTTGGCTTTTCTCGAGGGCGGCATTGCGCCGCGAGAGCTCCAGGCTCAACTCGCATACTTCTTGTTGTAGTTGGTGGTAAGAGGATTCCAGCCGCGACGAGGACGCAATGAATTCCGAGAATGCATCAGCCAACATCAGAGCCGACCGTGGAGGGACACGCTTGGCGCCCTGCGCGGTTGGCGCAGCCACTTGCATAATGCCTGCCTCCCCGCCTGTTGCGGAGGTGGCTGGCGGCGTTTCAATGAGGAGTAAATGAGAACTAGGCAGCATCTGCCTAGTGGTAATGCACGACGGTTGCCATTCCGGCCTGACAGTCGCATTTTGGGAAAAAACTGCCAGCTTTTTGGCAGCATCACGGCGGAATCAGGTGTAGAAACTCTTTGCTTAGAGTAGTATGTCGTGTGCCTGAATCTCTCGTTCGTCCCCCGCTAAAATGCAGGAGCGCTCCAACACGTTGCGGAGCTCCCGGACATTCCCCGGCCAGCGGTGACCTTCTAATACTTCGAGCGCAGCGGAGCTGATGACTACGCCCGGCGCCAGTTTCGCCAAAAGTGCCGGCACCAGTCTGGAAACATCTCCGGTGCGTTCGCGCAGCGGAGGAAGCTTGATCGGGAAGATCGCCAGGCGGTAGTAGAGATCCTCGCGGAAAAGCTTTTGTTGAACCAATGTGGGTAAATCGGCATTAGTGGCAGCCACCACGCGGACGTCTACCTTGAGATTGTCGTTGCCGCCAATACGTTGAACCTCGCCCTGCTCAAGGAAACGCAGGATCTTGCTCTGAAGCGACAGTGGCATCTCTCCAATCTCATCGAGAAACAGTGTTCCGCCATGTGCGGCGTGAATCCGCCCGATGCGCGACTGGACGGCCCCCGTAAAAGAGCCCTTGACATAGCCGAAAAGCTCGGCTTCCAGCAACGGTTCGGGGATAGCGGCGCAATTGATCACGACAAAAGGCTGATTCTGACGCGCGCTTAGCAGGTGGATTGCTTGTGCGACGAGATCTTTTCCTGTGCCGCTTTCTCCGCTGACAAGCACGGTAGTATCTCGTTTGGCGACCCGGCGAACAAGGTTGTAGATCTGCTGCATTGCCGGCGAGCGGCCAACCATGCCGCGAATACCGGCCTGCTCTTCGCCGCCGGAGCGCAATTGCTGGATTTCCAGTGGGAGCGACGTGCGCGCTTGGGAAGCGGCGCCGCTGCAGAGTGCCTCGGAAACCCGGGCCGCGAGTGAAGTGGGGGACGAAGCGCCTAGAATCAGCGTGCCTGTGTGCGAATTTACAGTGAGGATTTGGATTCCGGGAAACTGCTCGCGAACAAGTGCACTGAATTCTCCCGATTCCAGGTCAGGGAGCAGTGGGTCGACCAGCAGGACTTCGCTTGGCTCCTCGTGGAGATACTCCAGCGCCTCGGCGCCGCTGGTGGCTTCAATGAGGGACCAGCGCGGAGCGCGCAGTTTTTCGCGCAGCGCCGTTCTTAGGCGCGTGTTCGGGCTTACCAGCAGCACTCTGATTGAGCGCTCTTCCTCGGTTCGTAGTTTTGCCGTAGCTTCGCTCATCCGGGCGATCCTTGTGCGCTGCTCGGAGCTTTCATCAGGGTTATCCGCACCATAAATGGCGCCATGGACCAAGTGAGGCAGCCACACTGTCTGCGCACCATGGCTTCAGCCGCATTCATCCTCAAGTTGAACTCAGCGGCTAGAGTTGCTGTAGTGGAACCGAGGTTCCTGATTTCAACCTTCGCCGTGTTCAAATCGCGTATGCCCGCCAGTTCCACCGTGTCACCTGCGCTGGAGACGGAGAGAGAGGCGCACAAAACGTCCGAGAGAGCTTTGAGTGTCCTGCCGCGATCGGCGAGGACCTCAACAGAATCCATCGGTAAAATCAGGTGCAATTGCACACGAGCCTCGCGGAATAGGGATTTGCACTCCTGAGCTGCGCCCTCGAGTAGCGGGTTGAGTCCCTCACTCGCCACTTGCAGGCCGGAACTCTCCGCGGCCACCAACAGTCTTATCGCGTCGAACATTCCGCTTAGCCGTGCCCCTTCCTGGGAGAGGTCGGCGGCCAAGTCGCGCAGTTCATTCTCGCTCAAGTATCGGATGCACTCCTCGCTCAGCCCCGCGCGTAGAGTCGCGAGCGGCTGCGCCGCCGCGTGGATACCCTCCGAAAGGTTCGAACAGAGCCTTTCGAGCACTTCGGCGGGCGACAGTGGGTTGGCCGCTTCAGTGTGGTTGGGGTTGATCATTGTTCAAAACGTAACCAACGCCGCGCACCGTACGGATGAGCTTAGCGTCACCTTTGCTATTGATCTTATCGCGCACATATTTCAGGTACACGTCCACAATATTGGTGGAAGGATCGTAGGGAACGCGCCAAACGCCTTCCATTAAGTCTTTGCGCGTAACCACTTTTCCAGCGCGATTCATCAAGTATTCGAGGATATCGAATTCACGCGGTGTAAGCTCGATGCGCCGCCCACCACGGAAGACTGCGTGTCCCACGCGGTCCATAGTCAGGTCGGCAATTTGCACCTGAGCCTCCTGCGCCGCCGCCGGACGGCGCCGCAAGAGAGAGTGGACTCTGGCCAGTAACTCCTTGAAAGAAAATGGTTTGACCAGGTAATCGTCCGCCCCTCTTTCAAACCCCTCCACAAGATCGTCAGCGCCCTTTCTCGCCGTCAGAACGAGAATGGCAAGTTCCGGCCGTGCTGCCCGAACTTCTTTGAGGATATCCATCCCGTCGACGTCTGGAAGATTCAAATCGAGAATGGCGAGATCGTAGGAGGGCTCCTTCAAAGCAGCGCAGGCCTGCTTGCCATCGGAGCACACGTCCACCTGAAAATGTCTTCGCTTCAACTCGCGAGACAGGAATTTCACCAGGGGAATATCATCTTCGATGATGATTATCCTAGGTTCAGCCTTAAGTTGCGTCGAGCTCATCGGATCCAGTCAAGGAACTAAGGGCGCACGAGATATCCCTTGTCCGCACGCAGAGGGGAGACGTGTACAAGCGCAAAACAAATCCATCGTGACCCAATCGGATCTTAATTATACGCAACTTCTGGATATCTTGACAACCACTACCCGGATGCTGGGTTGAGGTGCAATTTGAAATCCGCAGCGGGAAGGAGGGTTCTTGCCCCGATGCCGGAGGCTATTCCGCACTTGGGGGCGACTATGAGTTATAGGAGTTGCTTCGCAGGCTTGATTATTGAAATCTTGCAGCCATACTGACGATAGTATGTGCAGAATTGCGCGCGGCGGTCCTGGCGAAGCGTTGCGACGGCAAAAAAACTGGCTCTTGTGATTCGACCCTTTCAATATCGTTCACGCCGGATACTCGTGGGATTCCCTGTCGAGTTCACGTGCCCTGGGCAAATCATCCGTGGTGTCTGCCTGAACATCGGCGAGGACGGCCTTCGGGCCAAGATGGAATCCATGGTCCGGGAAGGCGCCTCGGGATCGCTCACCTTACTCCCTCACGGGAAGCGTCTCAACATCGAAGAAGTGGAGGCAGTCAATGCGAATGGCCGTCGGGTCAGTTTTGCTTTCCGCTTTTCATCCGATTCCGAGCGGGAGGAAGCCGCCGAATCGATTGCATCCCTTGAGCATGAGCCATTGAGATTAGTCACACCCGCTTCCAAGCAGCGTTGAGCCTTTCCACGGAACGTATCCTGGAATGTGGATGCGAGCGCGTCGAGAAGGAAACGGGGATATTAAGAGAGCCTGTAGATTTTGAAGGAAGGCGTGCTGCCCGCATCTCTGTAGGGCGAAAACCCGCGCTGAACGAAATCGGAAACCCACCGCTCGCCGTCGAAGATCTCAATGTGTCCCGCCGGATGAAGCTCTGACCTGCCGAACACCGCGGTATCGCCTGCCTGGGGTTGGTACGACTCGACCGGAACTTCCTTAGCTCCATGGCTCAACAGATAAGGTCCGTAGTCCGCGGCGTCGCCTGAAACCGGCCGGTCCGCGGTGCCTGCGCCCGCTGCTTCCATACCGTGCCGGAAGAACATAGCGCAAAGATGCAGCGAGTGCAAATGCGCGTGCTTATCCATCCACTCGATCAACCGGTTCTTGCTGAACCCGCCGCGATGCCCTGGCGAAGCGGCGGGCGAAACCGAAGCTACAGAGCTGGGGCCCCTACCGGCCTCTCTGGATGCATCGTTGATAGCTCCGACTTCTGCATCGACAGCAGCCGTATCCGCAAGCGCTGGCCGGGGCGCCACGGCAGAGCTGTTATCGCCATGCAACTGGCCGCCGAGTCCAGGTATTTCCCCCGCTATGCCCAGCGGAACAGCTCTGGCTCCGAACTGCGATACGAGAGACTCGCAACCGGAGAGCAGATCGTCCGCGCCTTCTTCGCCGGTTGTTTCAGAGACTGCCCCCTCACCACCCAGAACCAGCGCTTCGTCGTAGAGCAGCGAAAAAGATGCCTCTTCCGCGGCGCGCGCGGCGCGGTCACGCTGTTGCACAGCTTGGCTGGAAGCATCAGACCAGCCATTGGGCGGGATTAGCTGAGTGTTCATAAGGAAACATTCGAGGGAGCGCAAACAAACCGTGACTCACAGGCTTTACTCAGGATATTCCATACTCAGGATATTTCATGGTTCGGCAACGGCGAATGCTATTTGTATATTTTTTCGCGGCCGTCCTGCCACCCGAGAACTTGGGAAGGATTCGTCTCCGGATTGCTAGGATCGCGGCCACAAACTGCTCATCCTCAATGAGATCCCTCTCACCACAGGCAATTCTATTGTCGCGGATCAGCCAGACGAAGGACGAACGGAATCACAATTTGACGCCGACAGCCTTAACAAGCACCTCATTTGGTCGATATTGGACAAGCGTCTCCAGAGCGATTCGCGGACGCTCGTCAATCGGGGTACTTCTGGGGATTCAAATGGCAGGCCGCCCGGCTCGGCGAGCAGAGACTGACGCAAGAGTTTGCCAGAGGGATGGTTGTTGAACCACTGCACCAGAATTGCGATCGGGGAAGCCGAATGTGGATAGCACTCAGGGGCGCGCTCATGTGCGCGCAATACGTGACGGGTTTGGTCGACTCACATGCAATACTCGGAGCGCGACAAGTTGTGGCTGTCGGGGTTGTTACCGGAATTGCTGCCTGCGAGGCAGCGCGTAGAAGGCTCACTCCCAGCCGAACTGATCGAGTGGAACATCCCACAGGGTCTTACCGGGAGATCGTTATGGTCTTTCGTTGGGACGGTCGTCTGATTGGGGCCAACCAGAATTCCAAGGAGCGCTGCTGGGACCCTCTTCCTGAACTTCTCGCCGTGTCTGCGGATGCACTTGGCAAAGACCCCGGTCCGTGGGACGAACCCGCCGCTTGCTCACGGCTTGAGAGAGAGATGCAGCGTCAGACGGTGCGCCGCAGCTCCAATGGTGAGGTGTTCCCGATTGAAATTAGCACCCGGCGCATCGGCCGGAATCGGATCCAGTGCGTCATCCGCAATTCGGGCGAGCAAGCGGTCGCCGAACTGCTGGACAGCCCATCGGCTCATCGGAAACGAGGACGCAATGATGGTGGGCTCGCGGGTCTGTTTCCTCTTGTGAAGGATCCGGCCATCTTGCAATCGAACCCAGTGCTAGCCAAAGCGCGCACTGACCAGGCCATTGCGCGGGCGCGGCACCCCAAAGGCAAGTGCGCACTGCTGGCCGTCGATATCGGCCGCCTGAATGCCATCAACAAGAATCTCGGCTTCGAGGTCAGCAGTCGTGTCCTGCTGTCGGTTGTGGAACGCTTGCAGAGCTGCCTCCGGAAAGGCGACTTGGTAACTCGCATGAACGGCGACCAGTTCGTCATTGTGCTTGCTGGCATCGACAATCTCGATTCTGTTTCCCACGCTGCCTCCAGGATCCTGGACTCTGTGACCGCTCCTTTCAAGGTGCAGAATCTCGAACTTCCGATTACTGTCTCCATCGGCGCCGCCGTCTATCCAGATCACGGCCACGACTTCGACGCACTTCACAACCTCGCGGATATGGCGGCACAAGCCGCGGATGAGGAGGGCGCAAATGCCTTTCGCTTTTGCACTCGGGCCATTGAACACGGCCCCGATGATCATATGCTGATTTCCGATGGCATACGCGAAGCCATCGCTCGACAGGAGTTCCTTCTCTATTATCAGCCGGTGATCAGTCTTCGAACCGGAAAAGTGATCGCTATGGAGGCGCTTGTTCGCTGGCAGCATCCGCAACTCGGATTGGTGCCGCCCGGCCGCTTCATCCCTATCGCCGAGAGCAGAGGACTGATCGTCGAGATAGGAGAGTGGGTCTTGTATGAGGCCTGCCGGGAAGCGGCTCGATGGAAACAGATGGGCTTTGATATCCCCACCGTCGCGGTCAATCTCTCCGCGGCTCAGTTTCAGCGCGGTGACCTTGTGAGAACCGTCCGCAGCGCGCTCAGCTCGGCGTGCCTCCCCTCGTCCGCTCTCGAATTGGAATTGACTGAGTCGTTGCTGCTTGAAGAGCGTCCCGATGTGCTTCGTACCTTGAAGGGCCTCAGGGAACTCGGCGTAAGCCTGTCGCTCGACGACTTTGGAGCGGGCTACTCGGGCTTCGCCTATCTGCGCAACATCGAACTCGACAAGATCAAAATCGACCGGTGTCTGGTCACTAACATCGCGAGTAGCCCCAAGGAAGACGCCATCGTCAAGTCGATTGTCTGTCTGGCGAGAAACTTCGGGCTTAAGACCGTCGCTGAAGGCGTAGAAGACCTAACGGCGCTGGATGCCGTCGGCCGTGCGGGATGCGATGAAGCGCAGGGATACTATTTTGCGAAGCCGATGCCGGCTACCGATTTGAGGGATTACCTGAGCACTGCCGGGGGGGGGTGCGTAACGTCAGTCAATCTCCCCGGCGTGGCTACTCTCGACGAAGGGAAAGCCTGCGCGACGTGATCCGGTGAAAAGCGATCGCATTTCCAGTAGGTGAAGAGAATCCGACGCTTCTACCCAGGAACGCCTCATAGAGATGAGCCTCCGTTCGCCGTTGGCAGTAGTCAGCACTATAGTCCAGCTTCGTACGTTCGCCGGCAGCAACTCTGAAACCCCTGATGTCTGGCCCTCGCGAGCGAGATCGGTGGTCGCCTCGATGCATAACACAATCTGTGTATTTGCTTTCTGATCGATGATCGCCGATTGATAAAAACCCATAGATTGCCGATATGAGACTCGCTTGGTTTATTCGAGGAGTCTCCCATGTCGCAGAGCTCAGTCCACAGATCGCTACGTCTTAATCGCAAATTCTTTTTGGTCATTTCTATTGCTGTCTCGGGATTTGCTCCTCATTCTTCGCGCGCGCAGACTACACTCGGTCTCCTTGCCGCCTCGGGTTCGGAGATCTCCGGCGGGACTACTCCATCCTCGACTGACGCGAAAGGTTCTTCAGCCCCAGTTGCACCTATGTCAAAGATGTTGGCTCCAATCCCGACAAGCGCGCCCGCGATCGCTGCAGGAATTGCAGCCGGCGCGCGAAGTCCGGTGACCACTAACGTTCGCGTTACGGCTGCAGCCGACGCAACCGATACAGACGAGGGTTACGAGCGCAGGATCAGCACGCAAGAGGTGGAGCAGAGCGCCGGCACCTTCGGAGACCCCGGGCGGTTCATGCAGACGCTTCCCGGAGTGGTGTCGGACAACGACGAACGCAATGATTTCATTGTTCGTGGCGGCAATCCGGCAGAAACCCTGTTCGTGGTCGACAACATCGAGATGCCGTCGATCAATCAGCTGGCGTTGTCGGATACGACCGGTGGCTTCGTTTCCATGATCGACAACGCCGCGGTTCAGCACACCACGCTGCACACCGACGCCTACGACAGCAAGTTCGACCAGCGGTTGTCCGCCGTGGTCGAGATGTCGACTCGGCCCGAAGGGCCTGTAGGCTACCACGCCCGCTCCGAATTTGGCATAGGCGGAACGGGCGGCTCTGTCGAGCGCCCGCTGGGAAATGACGGTTCGATATTCGTTGGGTTTCGGCGCAGCATTTTAAACTGGTTCACAGACAACATTGGGATGAACGGCGTGCCCATCTATACTAACGGACTGGTGCGGGCCGATCACCGCGTGGACAACAGGAATAATTGGTGGGGGTTATCGCTCACAGGCGTCGATTCGATTGTGATTCATCCTGCCCCCACAGATGCGTGGGAAACGAATCCATTTGACATCCACTACAACGGCTGGCGGAACACTACCGGCATCAACTGGGAGCACATCTTTTCGGCGAAGTCTTTCGGTGTCTTGAGCGCCAGCAACTCCGAACAACAACAGACGATCATCGACAACGCACAAATGCTGAACGACATGCAGGTGTACTCCGAGATTTCGCACGACGGCATTACCACGCTGAAGTACGACTGGACCCTCGAATCGAATCACCGGTTTACCTGGACCGCGGGTGGCCAGGCGAGCCTCGATCGTATGAATTACAACGTACAGCAGCCGTTTGGGATTCCGAATCCATACAGCTCTGACCCGACACCCGGGGATGCGATGTCGATTGTCCGTGTGTTTACGCCGGCGACTTCCGCTGCGTATGGGCAGGTTGCAGTGGAATTGCCGCACGGCATGAAGGTGGTGGCGGGCGAACGCGTCTCTCAGTGGTCAATCGTCGGAGCTACCGCGGCCACCGGCAAAGCGGTCTTCTTCGCGCCGGTATTCGGCAGGATGATTCACTTGGGTTATTCGGAGTACGCCCAACTCCCCCCATCGCTCTACCTACTGGCGTTCTCCAATCAGCATACCCTCACGCCGATCCATTCGCGCCAATTGACGGCGGGCATCATTGCCGCCGACACACGCAGGATAAAGGTTACTGTCAATGCCTACCAAAAGCTCTACAGCGACTATCCGGTATCAGTAACCTTCCCTCAACTGTCGATGGCCAACATCGCGGACACCTTTGGGCAGGCATTCCTGATGTTCCCGATGGTGGGCAAGGGCCAGGGAGTGGCGCGCGGAGTGGAAACCAGCGTCGATGCCAAGGTTTTCCGCCGGCTCACCTTGACCGGCTCTCTCACCTACATGCGGAGTTGGTATTCCGGTCTCGACGGGGTGCTGCATAAGGGCAACTTCGATATGCCGCTAGTGGGAAACATCATGGGGTATATGCCCCTGGGTAGACACTGGACGGCATCCTTCCGCTATAGCGCAGCGTCCGGCAGGCCCTACACGCCGGACAATATGGCGCTTAGCGAGGCGCAGAACCGCGATGTATATGACCTGACTCAGATCAACGGTATGCGCTCCCCGATGTACAGTCGGCTCGACTTTCACGCGGAATGGACGCATCAGATGCGCCGCGGTTTGTTGTCGACGCATGTCGGACTCGAGAATGCACTGGGTACAACCAACTTCTACTCCAACGAGTGGAGGCCCAATTGTCAGACCGACTTCAACACGATGTGCGGAACCCTCCAACAAAATCAGATGCCCATGTTCCCGGATGCTGGCCTGAAGTGGGATTTCTAAGGATTCGCCGCTTTGGTTCAGCGTGATTGCTTTAGTGAACCTACTCTTCGAAGCCCATTGATGGCTGTCTGCATTCCTGATTGCTCGGTGATTCAGATTGCCTTCGCCAACGTCAATCTCACTGTGCCGTAATCTCCGCCATTGTGCGACAGCGACAGAAGAGACGACTATGGCGGGCCATAACTCGAACGGAAGGCTCGCGAAAATCAATACTACTTTGCGTCGACCCATTTGATTTTCCGCCGGATCGAATTTTTGGCGAGATACAGCTGTCAACTGCCAATCCCTTTCACCTGGCCGCGGCCCGGTTATAGATCGTATCTAGAAGTTGAACAATCCCCAAAACGAGTCGATAGAGTAACCACGCCTTCTGTGATTCGACACCGAATCCGAGAGGCGGTCGAAGGTCGGCTAACTCCAAATGGTTTGCCTTCGCCGGAGGACCCTCAGAAATGGAATGGCGATCAAGTGTCTGGAACAATCTCACTTTGCTCTTAGCTATTGGATTTGGTTGGAGGCTTGCTTTAATGCCGACCGAAAGCCGCTGCACAGCTCGCTGCCGGCTTGCGAACCTGAAGCACTTTCTCTGGGGCGACGGGAGGATTGTCCACATTCTACTGATCCTTCCAATCATTGCGCTCACTGTCCTCTCGGCTGAGGCGGCGACCGTACCTGTGGCATCGGCATATCACTTTGCGTCACCTGTCAACGTAGGTGGTGCGGCGGAGGCGGGGACGGTGACAGTAGTGTTCTCCGGCGCAGGGACGCTGAACAGGATCAACGTGTTGACGCAAGGAATCCCGAATCAGGATTTTACGCTTGGGGCGGGAAGTAGTTGTGCGACCGGGATGACCTACTTTGCGGGGCAGATGTGCACAGTGGCTGTGAACTTTCAGCCACTGCATCCGGGACTTCGCCAGGGCGCAGTAGTGCTGTTGGCAGGCGATGGCAGCGTCCTTGGGAGCGAACTACTGTACGCAACGTGTGTGGGCTCAATTGTCGTCATGGTTCCGGAGCAAATTGGTGACGTTGCGGGAAATGGAAAATGGATCTATAGCGGCGACGGTATCTTTGCGCAATGGGCATCGCTGTATCTGCCGATGGGCGGTGCAGCTGACGCGGCGGGAAATCTGTTTATTGCGGACTCAAACAACCACCGAATTCGCAGAATAGACGGGAATACTCAAATAATCTCGACAGTTGCAGGCGATGGTACGCCAGGGTTCGGCGGTGATGGCGGGCCGGCCACGTCAGCCATGCTGGACGTGCCCGCGGACGTGAAACTGGATGGCGCAGGGAACCTCTACATCGCGGACAGCGCAAATCAGGTAGTACGCATGGTCAACGCGGCAACCGGCATTATCCAGACCATCGCCGGCATCGGTGGTCGAGCGGGTTACTCAGGCGACGGCGGCCCCGCAACGCAAGCTCTTCTAGCTAACCCCGATGGCATCGCGTTCGATGGCGACCACGCGCTTTATATCTCAGATACTTGCAACAATGTGATTCGCAAGGTTGACCTGGCGACCGGGATTATCACAACTGTAGTGGGCACAGGGACGGCAGGGTTCTCTGGCGATGGCGGGCCAGCGACTGCTGGGCAGTTGAACTATCCCTGGGGGATCGCGCTCGGAAGCGATGGCAGTCTATATATTGCGGATCTCTTGAATAACCGGATTCGAAAGCTGAGCCCCGCCGGAATTCTTTCAACGATTGCAGGTACCGGAGAGCTCGGCTTTGCCGGCGATAACGGTCCTGCCACTGCCGCACTCTTGAATGTTCCGGCCGGAGTCGCAGTCGATGTCGCGGGAAATGTGTTTATCGCTGACTCGGGTAACAGTCTAGTGCGGGAAGTAAATGTGAGTACGGGGGTGATTGCAACTCACTCCGGCAATCTGAGTGGGTATTCGGATGGCTACGGTGCAGTTCTAAACGGTGGGGGATTCGACGGGCCATATGCATTGTTCTTTGACGGTTCCGGGAATCTATACGTCAGTGATATGTTCCATCAGGAAATCCGCATAGTACCCGCGGCCGACGTTAACCTTGTTTACTCCCCGATGCGAGAAGGTCTGGTCTCACCGCCACAGGCGGTGATCATAGAGAACGACGGTAACGCCGTGCTGGACTTCTCGACACTGCAAACCGTTAGCTACTCCGAATTGGATCCAGCGACGACAACTTGCCAGGTATCGCAATCGTTGGCCATCGGTGCGTCATGCAACCTGGGTGTGGAGAGCGCTCCTACTACGACAGGGAATTATCTGTATGGGAAACTGACTGTTGAGTCAAATGCGGCAAACGGTCCCGATTCGGTCACTCTCTTGACAGATGCTCTCGCGGTGGATCCCACTGTTGTCGCGCTTACGGCGAGTCAGAATCCGGCCGTCTTGGGAGCAGTGGTGACGTTTACAGCGAGCGTAGCAACGTCGGGCTCTACGACACCTACGGGCTCTGTCACATTTAGTGACGGGACGGCAAATCTCGGCACGGCAGTTCTTGGCGGGACAGCTGTAGCCACCTTCTCGACGACTGCTCTTGCGGTAGGGTCGCACTCGGTCACGGCAGTCTACAGTGGCGACGACCAGAATGCGGCGGCAACATCTTCGCCGTTGATCGAAGTTGTCCAGCAGCCGACCACGACATCGCTGACAGCGAGCCCTAATCCGGCAGTCTTGGCGACATCCGTGACGTTTGCGGCAACCGTTGCAGGTCCTGCCGGCGCGACCATTGTCCCTGCCGGCACCGTCACATTTTTGGACGGCTCTACGACCATCGGCGCAGGTGCGCTCAATAGCAGTGGTATCGCAACCTACTCAACGGCGTCACTGAGCGCGGGACAACACAGCATCACGGCGAGTTACGGCGGCGACGCTTCAGACGTCGCGAGCCAGTCGACCGTGCTGATCCAGACCGTGGCGAAAGCGGGAACGGCGACAACACTCACCACGTCGAATGCGACGGTGTACGCGGGAGCAAGCGTGACGTTTACGTCGGTGGTTTCGCGGACCGATGGAGTGGTTCCGACCGGGATCGTGACCTTCTTCGACGGAGCTGTTGCAATTGGAACCGGGACGCTGAACGGGACGGGTACCGCAACACTGACGACCAGCACGCTGGCCGGCGGGATACACATAATATCGGCGGTGTATGCGGGCGATGCGAACGACCTCACGTCGACCTCGCCCAGCCTGAGCGAGACGGTGCAGCCGATCGCAACCGCAGCGACGATTGCGGTGAGCGTCAATCCGGGTGTTGCGGGTGCTCCCCTGCAGTTGACCGCGACTGTAACGCAGACAGGCACAATTGGGAATGGCGGAACATTTTCCGGGACCGTAACCTTCACGGATGGGGCAACGGTACTTGGCACTGCTACGGTCTCGTCCACGGGAGTTGCAACGCTCAGCATCTCCACGCTTGCCGCGGGCGTGCACACCATCGGTGCGAGCTATGGGGGCAATGCGAACTACGTGGGGAGCACATCGACAACAATTGCCGAGACCATCCAGTCTGCGGCCACCGCGACAGCGCTGGCGTCCAGTCTGTCGCCTTCTGTTGCCGACATGCCGGTGACACTAACAGCGGTCGTGGCCGGAAACGGCGGCATACCTACTGGCACTGTCACATTCTTGGATGGCACAGGCGCAGGCGCGGTCACGCTGGGAACCGGAACATTGAACGGCCAGGGCATCGCTAAGATCATCACTTCAGCCCTTGCGGCGGGTCAGCACTCCATCGTCGCGATCTTCTCCGGAGATGCGAAGGATTCGAGCAGCACTTCCGCGGTGTTGGTACAAACGGTCCAGATTGCTGTCACCACCACCACCATTGCGTCCAGTCTCAACCCGAGCTCTTTTGCAGCGGGTGTGACGTTCACCGCAAGCGTTGCCACGACCGGCAATATTGTCTCAGGGACGGTGACATTTTCTGATGGCCAAACGGTGCTTGGAATTGCTTCAATCAGCGCCGGATCGGCCATATTCAGTACGTCGACGCTTGCGCTTGGGGCGCATTCGGTCACCGCTAGCTATTCTGGCGATGCGAACAATGCTCCAAGTCAGTCTGGACCGTTGAACGAGCGGGTTTTGCAGGCTGCCGGAGTCAGTATCGCCAGCAGTGCCAACCCCTCGCTTGCTCAGGCTTCTTTGATTTTGACCGCTTCGATTAATGCCCCGCAAGGCGTTGCCGTATCCGGCACCGTTACATTCATGGATGGGAATGTCGCGTTAGGAACCGGAGCCGTCTCTCCTGTTGGGGCTGCTTCGCTCACGATCTCGACGCTGGCAGTTGGGCAACACTCCATTGTTGCGGTATACAGCGGTGACGCAAACAATCAGGCCGCAACTTCAAGCACACTTGTCGAAACTATACAAATCATCGGAACCAACGCAACATTGATATCAAGTCTGAATCCGTCGCTTTCCAACGCGCCGCTGACTCTGACTTCGACGGTTGTTGGTAAGGGCGGAAGTGTTACCGGAACGGTGACGTTTGAGGACGGGACGATAGTGCTCGGCGCAGCAAATGTGAGCGCGGCAGGCGTGGCGACGCTTACAGTGTCAAGCCTATCGCCCGGCCTGCACTCTATCACTGCGATCTATGGCGGGGATGCAAACAATTCGCAATGCACTTCTCCAGTTCTCTTGCAGAATGTCGTGCAGACAACCACGGTATCTCTCTCATCAAGCCAGAATCCGTCGCTAGCTCTAGCTTCTGTATCCTTTACGGCCCTCGTATCGAACGGCAGCATCAACCCTCCTTCCGGAACGGTGGTATTCAGCGACGGGACGATACAACTGGGCACGGCGGCACTAACTGCAACGGGCACGGCAACGTTCACAGCGGCATCGCTCGCGACTGGACAGCACACGATTTCCGCAGCCTATAGCGGCGATTCGCTCAATCTGCCGGGAACCGCATCTGTGCTGACACAATCGGTGCAACTGCGACCAACGACAAGTACTCTGACGGCGTCATCGACTTCGTTGACCGGAGGCCAGCAGGTGACGCTGATTTCTGTGGTGGGATACTCCGGACCCGTGACGCCGACGGGCACGGTGAGCTTCACGAGCAACGGTGCGGTGCTGGGCACCGGCTCGGTAGACAAAACCGGAGTAGCGACGATTACGGTCAATTTGTTGGCCAACTCGTCGACAGTGATTGCCGCCTACTCGGGCGATTCGGTATACGCGGCCTCCGTTTCGACGCAGACCGGCATCACTGTGCCCCAGCCCACCCAGTTCACCATGGCATTGAATCCCACGGCAGTGACCGTGCAATCGCAGCAGAACAGCACCACTACGCTGACGATCACTTCGCTGAACAACTTCGCTGACACGCTCGATCTTGGCTGCCTCGGGTTGCCATTCGCGACGACCTGCACGTTTACCAAAGACCAGGTTGCACTCGGCGCCGGTGGTGTCCAGGTAGTCCAGGTGGTTGTCGATACTGGATCGCCGCTGACGGCTGGGTCGCAGGCACGGCTGGAACAGCACAACGCAGGTTCGCTTGCGACGATGTGCTTCCTGCCGGGTGGTGCGCTGCTTGGGCTGTTGCTCTGCAAGCGGCGCAGGCGTCTCGCGGGCTTGGTGATGATTCTGCTGCTCGCAGGACTTTCGGCGGGGCTGAGCGGATGCGGCGGCTTGCACATCAATGGCACGCCACCGGGGACGTATGTCTTCAAGGTGACGGCGACGGGCACAGGTACCGGCGTGACGCAGTCGATGGACGTGGCGCTGACGGTGACCCAGTGAGCAAACTTTGGAGACCCAACCTAGCTGCCAACTGCAGACGAGCATTGCTTTGCGCAGGGGCACTGCTGCTGGTCGGAATATCGACCGTGCAGCCGGCTTGCGCGCAGGCCTTGCCGGCGGGTACGGGGCCCGGAGCATATGTCATTGTGGGCGGCACCTTCTCGGATTTCCAGGCCGACTATGGAAAGCGGAGCATTACGGGCGCTAGCGTGTATGTCGATTCGAATCTGGAGTGGCGCTGGGGAGTCGAGACCGAAGCGCGCAGGATGGTATATCCCAACTTCGGTGAGAGTCAGTCAACTCTGCTCGCGGGGCCGCGCTGGTCGTTTCATCCCAGGGGATTCGTGCCTTACGTTAAGTTTCTCGGGGGTGGAGGGCGATTTGAGCTTCCGTACGGATTCGGACATGGAGACTACTTTGTGATGGCACCGGGAGCGGGCGTAGACCTGCGATTAGGGCAGAAAGTGCGTGTGAGGTTGGTGGACTTCGAGTACCAGGTGTGGCCGGGTTTCACCTTCGGATCATTGCATCCCTACGGAGTCAGCACAGGGATCAGCTTTCAGTTCCTGGGATCGTCACGAACAAAACTCTCGAAATGAGTTGTTGTATAGGGCGATCAAGGGATCCGATTTCACAGGCATCAAATCTCGAACCGGTCTTGCGGTGTTGCTTGGTGGACGGTTGCAATAGTAAAGGAGGAAGGTAGATATGCAATATGCAATGATCTATGCGTTCGTCGTGGTCGCGAGCGCCCCTTTTATCGGCATCTGGCGGGGACATGTTTGGGCAAGATCTAATGGCAAGCTGCTGGTTCCGAGGAAGTCGGTGTCAGTGATCGAAGTGGAAGTAGTTGAAGCGGCAGAATTATTGGGTCAACGCTAAAGACGTAGTTATAAGTGCACGATTCTCGCGTGGAGTCAACACGAGCTAGGCTTCACACTTGCAGGGTCTATTCGTAAGCTTGCCACTGTGCAGAGAGCGGTTGACGGTCCGTGAATCTTTCCGGTCTGACAGACGGTAGCGCTGGAATCTGGCCGTAGACAGTGACTGAGTGAGTTCTATGCCAGTCCCGCATATAATCCAACAACACAGATGTCGGATCGATCCATGCTGCGGTTGGATACAGTACCGACCGCCGTTTCCAGCATTCACGCCGACGTTGCAAGGTGCGGTGTTGGTAATGAGCTGCCTCCCTCCGATTAGTCCATCCAGTGTGAGAGTTCTCCGATAATAGGGGCCAGCGATGGTCCCGGTGGAGGAGGACAGGATGAAGAAGAGCCGCTACACGGAGGAGCAGATTGTA